>JABUBO010000295.1_pt1 | contig 15647 bp, 15 predicted proteins | sample 7240361 | NCBI WGS metagenome assembly JABUBO01 (sample SAMN07256346, study PRJNA390944) | subsurface metagenome | isolation source: Methane hydrate marine sediment | place: Pacific Ocean: Eastern North Pacific, ODP site
TGGGGAGAGGAGATCCAAAAAATCTGTAAAAATAATAGAGTTGACGAAATATTAATTGCTCTTCCCTCTGCTCATTCCAAACAGATAAAAAAAATAGTAGAAGAAATTCGGGAATCAAATCTCATAAAGGAAATAAAAATATTGCCAAGTGTTACTGATTTAATAAACGGGAATGTGACACTTTCTGACATCCATGAGATTGAATTGGATGACCTTTTAGGAAGATCACCGGTGAAAATTGATTTTGGGGCTATTAAAGATTTTATCCAGGATAAAAAAGTATTGATTACGGGTGCAGGAGGGTCTATAGGTTCAGAGCTAGCAAGGTCAATTCTTCAATTTAATCCCGAAACTCTGATCGTTTTCGACATTGACGAGACGGATATATTCCATCTGGTAAACAACCTAGAATTCGCTAAAAAAGAGATTATTCCTGTAATTGGCGACATAAAAGATGAAAACAGGATGGCCTCTGTATTTGAAAAATTTTCTCCACAAATCATTATTCACTCTGCAGCTTATAAACACGTTCCTATACTGGAATTGTATCCAGAAGAGGCAATCAAAACCAACATAAAAGGCACAAAAATACTTGCGGAACTCTCTTTAAAACATAATGTTGAAGAATTTGTATTTATTTCCACAGATAAAGCTATTAATCCTACCAGTGTAATGGGAGCAACCAAAAGAGTCGGTGAAGAGCTGTTGAAAACGCTGAATCAAAAAAATGAAACCAAGTTTGTCTCGGTAAGATTTGGAAACGTGTTAGGAAGCAGAGGAAGCGTGATCCCGCTATTCAAAGAGCAAATAAAAAAAGGAGGCCCTGTCAATGTCACTCATCCGGAAATGAAGAGATATTTCATGAGCACGTCCGAAGCTGTACTTCTTGTTCTTGAGGCCTCTGCTGTCGGGCGAGGAGGCGAGGTTTTTGTCCTGGATATGGGAGAGCCGATTAAAATTCTTGATTTAGCCAAAGAAATGATAAGGCTGAGCGGCTATGAACCTGATGTGGACATCCCAATAGTCTTCTCCCAGATAAGACCCGGAGAAAAATTATTCGAAGAAATATTAAGTGCTGAAGAGGGAGTTGAGTCTACTAATTATGAAAAAATACTCAGAGCCAGGAGTGCTAACGAAATGAGCTTTGAAGTTTTAATGGAAAAAATAAATCTTCTTATTAAAATGAGCTATAAAAATAACAATGAAGATGAGATTATAAAATTGCTCAAGGAAATCGTTCCTACCTATAAACCATCAGAATTTAAATCGCTAGTTTTCACCTGGTAAATAACAATACTCTTGCCATCTATTTCTTAACTTCCCTAAACCATACCACCAAATCTCCATTCGTTTGAAACTTTTCTTCCTGATACCCTGGATGAAAATCACAAGAAAGTGGACGGTAGTCTTTTTTTATACAGTTGCCATATTTGTCATCACTCCTTATCTCCCTCAGTTAATATCTATTGCCTCCTCGCGGTGGGCAAGCTCAAGTGTCTCCCGCTTTGTGTTAGTAGTAGAAATTGCCATAGCGTTGTTGATTTTAGTTTTAGCTGTTGGATTTCTAATTCAGAAAAAGAAAAAATCGGCTCTTTTTCTTGTTTCTGCGGGGGGCATTTTTTTATTGTCTTTCCTTATTTATCTATTTATCCCTAATCCATATGAATTCACTCATCTTCCTGAATATGCAATTCTTAGTATTCTTATTGCGCGGGCTTTGGATAAGGAGAAAGTAAAAAGTACAGATGCAAAAAAAGAAAAAAATCCAAGGTTTACAATAAATAAAAATCTTTATTTTCAAAGTGCAATGATAACGGGCATAATTGGGACAGGCGATGAAATATACCAGTACTTCTTACCCAACCGTTTTTTTACGTGGTATGATATTTTCTTAAATGCATTAGGTGGCATTTTAGGTCTTTTAATTTTTTGGGGATTAAAAAAATCATGAACCGTACAAAAAGCTAATTCCATGAAATTCTAGGAAAGCTAAAACAACTTTAGGATCATAAAATTTTGCAGTTGGAATTAGAAGTTAAATGTTAAAAAAATAGAACCCCGACATGCAAAAACGTCAGATTCTTATAAATGCAATGTCAATAGTACGGACTATTGTAATTGGTTTAGTTTTCTTTATACTTTACCGATTTCTACTAAACACTATAGGCGTTGAACATTTAGGAATCTGGTCGCTAGTTCTAGCAATTACCTCAGTAACTCAAATTGCAAATTTTGGGCTTGGAGGGAGTGTCGTAAAATTCGTAGCAAAATATGTTGCCAGAGAAGAAAGCAAGAAGGTCTCTGGAATAATTCAAACTGCGGCTATTTCTGTGGGTGCGTTTGTAGGTCTCATTTTATTAATTTGCTATCCTATTGCAAAGTTGGTGCTTAGGTTAGTTATACCGAATGAATCTTTTCCACTTGCAATTTCTATTTTACCTTATGCCTTTATAGCATTATGGATTATGGTCATCACCAGCATTTTTCAAGCTGGTCTTGATGGATATCAGCGCATCGATCTCCGAAGCGTTCTTTTGATGGGAGGAGCAATCCTTCATCTGCTTCTTTGTTTTATATTTGCCCCGAAATACGGATTAATGGGTGTAGCTTATGCACGGGTTATCCAGAATATTACAGTGCTATTCAGTAGCTGGTTTTTACTTAAAAGATGTCTTCCCCTACTCCCAATTTTTCCCTTCAAATGGAACAAAAGCTTATTTAAGGAGATAATTGGTTATGGTATGAACTATCAGGTGATATCCATAACCTCTATGTTTTACGATCCCCTTACAAAAGCTCTACTTAGCAAATTTGGAGGACTCTCTATGGTTGGATATTTTGAAATGGCAAGCAAGATGATTCAACAGCTTCGTTTGCTTATTGTCTCAGCTAATCAGGTGCTTTTCCCAGCTATTGCCAACTTAAAGGAGAAGACACCAGAGAAGATACAATCTGTTTATCGAACATCCTATCAATTAGTCTTTTATCTGGCGTTACCCTTATTTTCCCTAATTATTGTATGCACACCACTCATATCTGAATTATGGATTGGACATTATGAAAATATTTTTGTGACTTTTGCAATATTACTTGCAATCGGCTGGTTCTTGAACACATTAAGCGCTCCTGCTTATTATGCAAATTTGGGTATTGGAGAACTTCGCTGGAATGTAGTCAGCTATATCACAATAACATTGCTAAATGCTATCTTAGGATTTCTATTAGGCATGCTCTATGGTGGTATTGGAGTAGTGGTTGCATGCATAGTTTCCTTGGCTGTTGGAGGGAGTATTATTTATTTATCTTATCATATAAGACATAAAATTCCTTTAGTAGAATTACTACCAAAAACTAGCAAGTTCATTATAATAGCCTGCTTGGTCAGCGTAATATCTGCTCTTATAATACAAAATAAACTCGATTATAGCCTGAATACTATAGAAATAAACAGTTTTATATTACTCTCATTTTTAATAATTGTTTTTGTCCCTCTTTGGTTTCACCCAATGCGTAGACGTTTGGCAGGATGGTTAACTAATGAATTATTAAAAAAGTAGTGTGATAAAAATGAAAAAATATTTGTCAGCAATTTAATAAAAAGACATATGGCTATTTTAATATTAAAGATTCTTGGATTGGTTGCAGCCAGCTTTGTAGGATTATGCATTTTACGCTTTTTGTTTCACCGGCCCGAAATTACTTTTGCTCTTTTCCTCTTCTCTTATGTTATCGAAGGCGGAGATATGATTCCAGGTCCTATCGACTTGACACCTATTTTCCTCCTTATTAGTCTTGCAGGCTTCTTTCTTCCTGCTGTAAAGAGAAATTCGATTCAGTATTTTTCTAAACCAAGTGATATCTGGCTTTTGATTTTCCTGATCGTGCTGGTCGGAGGATCCTTTCTTAGTCCAGATTCGCAGAGTGGAGTAGAAAAAGCTATTCTCTTTGCCATAGCAGTGGTCCTTCCTTACACGATGGTACGGGTCTTTTTCAAAACATACAAACAAATTAAAATTTTTCTTATTACTATACTTAGTCTCGCAGCAGGAGTTGCGGTTATTCTAATAGCTATGTCTTTCTTGCCTACCTATACTAGCGGAAGACTGCGGTTTTTTGAAGCCAATCCTATTCCTACAGGTACTTTGCTTGCAGTGGGATTAGCCATTGCAGTGATTGGGCTGAGCAGTGACCTATTGAGCAAAAACAGACGGGTCAAAGCTATCTGTATCCCTATCATTCCACTCTGTTTATTCTCGATGTTTTTATTGGGAGTGCGCGGTCCCTTTATTTCGGTTATAGTGGGATTGGCGTTCTATCTATTAATTCAGTATATAAGGCAACCGCGGGTGTTGATAAGCATTGTGGGCATCGCTCTCTTCTTTCTAGTAACTTTCAATATATGGTATCCATCCATCGCTAGCAAAGTGCCCAATGTTAGAGATTATAGTCCTGAAGCCATAATAAAGGGACCTTCAACTAAACAGAGACTGGAGCTATACCAAGCAGCAATAAGGCTTTTTGTTCAAAGACCCCTGCTGGGCGGAGGAACCAATAGTTACGAACAACGCACAAAGTTGGATGAGTATCCTCACAATATTTTTCTCGAGATTATCTCCGAAAACGGACTTATAGGTTTGCTTGTTTTCCTGGTTTTTTTGGGCTCAGTTGTCTGGGCTGGATTCTGTTATCTCAAAACACGGCACATCAAATTCAGCCCACAAGAAAGGGCTATCGGATTGACAGTTTTGGTGATTAGCCTAACATTGCTCGTGGAGAAGCAATTCAGCTATTCTCTTACAATGCATAAGGAGTTGTTTTCGTTTCTGGGCTTAATAGTTAATTTACCTGATTTATCTTCTAGTCCAAATGTAAAAGCAACTAAAAATGCAGTAAAACAATGAAAAAGTTAAAAGTTTTACTTATTACTAATATAATTCCTCCCTATCGCATCGCTCTTTATAAATATATTTATCAGGCAGAGAATTTCGATTTCAAACTTATTGCGCTTGCCGAAAAGGAGGCGAATCGTGAATGGCAAATAGCGAAGGATCAAATCAAAATAAATTATAAGGTTCTTCCTGGTATTCATAAGTTTATTCGGAGCAGAGAAATAACGATTCACCTTAATTGGGGTTTATGGAAAGCTATTCTGAGATACAATCCTGATATCGTTATAACCTCAGGTTATGATACGTTTGCTTACTGGGCGGCATTTCTGTACTGCAAACTCTTTAAGAAAAAATATATTTTATGGAACGGTACTACACTCTTAAGTACTGGAAGAATTAATGGATTTATAGGCCAGATTAAACAGATCATAATCGGGGGAGCTGATCGCTATATCGCTTATGGAAAGAAAGCTGCTGAATATCTAACACGTATGGGTGCACCAAAGGGGCATATCCATGTTGGGATTAATACAGTAGATATGAACTGGTTCAGAAAAAAGGCGAAAGAGTTTCAAGAGGACGAAAACCTCCGAAAAAAACGCTCAGGGTATCCAAAACTCTTAATGCTATATGTTGGTCAATTAATCAATCGAAAGGGGATCTACCAGCTCCTCAAAGCGCTTAACGAATTGCGTGATCCAAACGTCGGCCTTCTAATCGTCGGCAGTGGGCCTCAAAGCAAAGAGCTAAAGCAATTCTGCCAAGACCAAAATTTAGAAAATGTTTATTTCGAGGGCTTTCAGCAACAAGAAGCCTTACTTAGATATTATGCTCTTGCTGATGTTTTAATACTCCCATCATTCAAGGAAGTTTGGGGACTGGTGGTAAACGAGGCCTTAGCAAGCGGGATTTATGTTCTCTGTTCCAACTATGCGGGTGCTGCTTATGATCTTATTAAGGAGGGATGGAATGGGATACTCTTCGATCCTCACAGTATGGAAGAACTTATCATTTTAATACGAAAGGCGAAATATCAGATCGAAGACATCCGAGCTCGGCGGGAAGTCATCAGTGAGCATGCCTGTCATGAGTTCAGTATTGAACGTTCAGCCAAGGCATTTTCAAACGCATTTGAAGCAGTGATCTCTAATAAAGCATGAAAATACTGACGCTTAACACTGAATACTCCCGGGGAGGAGCAGCCCGAGTGGCCAAAACATTGCATGATGAACTTAATGTAACGCGTGGATTCCAAAGTTACTTTGCCTATGGGAGAGGACCAAAAATAGAGGACGATAAGGCATTTAGATTTTCTCTATGGCCTGAAATATATCTACACGCTGCCCTTACACGTTTATGCGGAATACAAGGCTATGGAGCACCATTGTCAACAAAACGCCTCTTTAGGTACATAAAAACTGGAAATTTTGATCTAATACATTTCCATAACCTTCACGGCTATTATTTGGATTTGAGTTTTGTTAGATTTATAGAAAATTCAGGTGTTCCTGTTATTTGGACTTTGCATGATGCATGGCCAATAACTGGAAGATGTTCCTACTTTTTTGAATGCGACCGCTGGAATATAGGGTGTGGAGACTGCCCAGATCTTTCTTCATATCCTAAGACCTATCTAGATTCGTCAGCTTTAATGTGGAAAAGAAAAAAAGAACATTTTGACAGAGACTGGAATCTTACTATAGTGTGCCCTTCTCGATGGCTTGCGGATAAGGTCAGAGAATCTTATTTAAACAAATATCAAATTAAAGTTATACCCAACTGTGTCGATATAGAAATCTTTAAACCTAAGGATAAAATTTCAATTCGGAAAAAACTTGGCATTCCTCTAAAAAAAAAGCTAATTTTGTATGTAGCCAATGATTTACGAGATGAAAGAAAAGGATTTTTTTATTTTTTACAAGCTTTAGAATTTATAACATTAAAAAATTGGATGGTAATAACGGTTGGGGAGAAGATTCTTCTTAATGAAAAGATGCGAATGAAAGTTGATATTAAACAAATAGGATATATATCTGATCAGAATTTTATTTCGGAGGTGTACTCTGCAGTAGATGTATTCTGTATCTCCTCATTAGAGGAAAACTTTCCTATTACTGTACTGGAATCATTAGCTTGTGGTATTCCAGTCGTGGGATTTAAGGTAGGGGGAATACCAGAACAGATCCCGGAAGAATGTGGAATTCTGGTCCCACCCAGAAACGCAAAAGCCTTGGGGAAGGCATTGATGAACTTGTTGCAAGACGATGGATTGCGCGAGAACATGAGCAACAATTGTCGTGCCCGTTGTATTGCCTATTACACCATAAAGAAGTTTCGGGAGCGATATATAAAACTGTACAGTGAAATCCTTCCTAGAGCCACATGATGAAAAAAGCACTAATTCCAGTCATTACTCTGAACAAAAAAGCAAATAAAATTTACCTAAGCAATATAGAAGCTAAAGGAGTTTGTAGGGGCTTGATTCATCAAGCCCACCTTTTGAAATATATAAATAAGAGTAGGAAGTGGAGAAATTCATTCCGCAAAAGAATTGCTTACTTGAAGATTTTTATTAAGAATTAATTTAAAATAATTATGTTAAATTTAAATAAAGGGAGCTTTTATGGAAAAAAGAGTTTTAGTAACTGGCGCCGGTGGTTTCATTGGGTCACATTTAGCACGGGAGTTCTTCAAACAAGGGTTTTTTGTGAGGGTAGTAGACATAAAATGGGATGACTATATTGAACAGCCATATTACTCTGAAAAGTTAACACTTGATTTAAGAGAGAAGGAAAACTGCAAGAAATTAACAAAAGACATAGATTATGTATATAATCTTGCGGCAAATATGGGAGGCATTGGGTTTATCACAACAGTAGGAGCCGAGGTTATGTATGATAATGTACTTATTAATGCTAATATGCTCCAGGCTTCGGTTGAAAATAAAATAAAGAGATTTTTCTTTTCATCTTCAGCTTGTATATATCCAACTTTCCGCCAAACTGACCCTAATGTAACTGCATTAAAGGAAGGTGATGCCTATCCGGCAGATCCTGACAACTTTTATGGCTGGGAAAAATTATATACAGAAAAAATGTGTGGAGCATTTAAAAAAGATTATGGTTTAGATGTTAGAATCGCCAGATATCATAGTATTTATGGGCCTGAAGGCACTTATAAAGGAGGAAGGGAAAAAGCACCAGCGGCTCTTTGCCGCAAAGTTGCTGAAGCGTCAAATCCTGGTGAGATAGAGATATGGGGCGATGGAAAACAAACCAGGTCATTTTGTTATATAGATGATTGTTTGAGAGGAACCATAATGCTTATGGAAAGCGATTATCTTGAGCCTCTAAACATTGGTTCGGACACCCTAGTAACTATAGATGAACTTACTGATATCATAATAAAAATTTCCGGGAAAACAATTTCAAAGAAATACGATACGACCGCCGCCCAAGGTGTTAGAGGAAGAAATGCAGATTTAGATTTAGTGAAAAAAACACTCGGGTGGGAACCTAAGATAAGCTTGGAAGAAGGTTTAGCTAAAACATATAAATGGATTGAAGAACAGGAAAAGAAAGATGAATAACTTTTTGGAAAAACGAGAGAAGAGCTATTAATCCTAAAATTACAGTACTCTGTCAACTATTTTATCCAGAATTAGTATCTACAGGTCAAACTTTAACAGAATTATGTGAAGTTCTGATAGATTTAGGGGCTGAAATAGAAGTTATCTCCGGGCCTCCAACCATACTTAATAGAAAAACAAATGTCCCTCGACTTTTAGTCTATAAGGGGATTCAAATAAAAAGAGTCTGGGGAACTCGTTTTCCAAAGCTGAGTTTCATAGGAAAATTTATTAATCAGATCACATACGCTTTAAGTGTATTTTTTCATTTACTGTTTGATTCTTCAAAAAGACCGATTCTTGTCGTAACAAACCCTCCTTTCCTAGGAGTTATTTGCGCAGTACTCAGGGCGATTGGGGGAAAACCATATATTTATCTAATATTCGATGTCTACCCAGATACTGCAATAAAACTTGGTGTACTCAAAGAAAAAGGATTAATAGCGAAATTATGGGATCAATGGAATCAATTTATTCTCAAATACGCCTCTGCTGTAATCGTATTGGGACGTTGTATGAAAGATGTAATTATTAATAAAGGAAAGAGCATAAGTTATCTTACTGATAAGACCCATCTAATTCATGTGTGGAGTGATGACAGAAAGATAAAACCTGTTGAAAAAAAAGGAAATCCATTCGTTGAGAAGTGGAACTTAGATGGAAAATTTGTAGTTAGTTATTCGGGAAATATGGGAAGGTTCCATGATATGGAAACAATTATTTACGCTGCACAACATTTAAAAAAATACATAGATATACTTTTTCTTTTTGTTGGAGAAGGATACAAAAAAAGGTGGATTAAAGAGTTTGCTGTAAAGTGGAAATTAACAAATTGTCAATTCAATACTTATGTAAATCGGAGCGACCTGGGATTATCTCTCGCCTGCGCCGATGTTGGGTTAGTTTCATTATTACGCGGTCAGGAAGGGCTATCGGTTCCTTCAAAAACATTCGGTATTTTAGCCGCCGGAGTTCCTGCAATAGCCATAATGTCTCGAACATCAGAAATAGCTTTAATTATAGAGGAGAACAATTGTGGAATAGTAGTGGAACCTGGCGATGTACAAGGTTTAGTCAATTCTATTCTTATGCTCTATAACGATAATGATCTTTGTAAAGAGCTCGGGAAAAACGCAGTAGAAGCGATTAATAACAAATATAGTCTAAAAAATGCCGCTTTAAAATATTTTCCTATTATTGAATCACTTCAGTATTAGAGCTAGAATATCTTGAGAATTTTATAGAGGAAAGGGTGAATATAAAAGGTAGTTCCGTAAGATCGCTCCTCATTCTAACCGGGGATATCCTTATTGTTCCTTTTTCTTATGTGGCGGGCTACTATTTGCGCTTTGGAACTCTTTCTAGCTTTAGAGAAAAATTTGCCTTATGGTTTATTCCTTTAATTATTCTAAGCTACCTCGTTATATTTCATTTTTTTGACTTATATAGATTAAAGAAAAATTACTTCACATTAAGTTCTTTTGTAACAATATCTTTAAGCGTAGTCGTGGCTTCTGTATTTGTTTCTTTTTTAAACTATGGAATTTTTCTCTTTCCTATAGGAAGAGGAATCCTTGTCATAGCAAATATAGTTCTTCTTTTTTTGGCTTTTGTTTGGAGAGGTTTCTGCTATCAACTATTTAAATATTTGATAAAGCCCATGAGGCTAATTATCGTCGGAGCTGGAAAAGCTGGCCAAGAAATTGCTCGGATTATTGAGCAAGCTGGAGGCGACTTTGAAGTTGTAGGCTTTATAGACAATGATAAGAAAAAAATAGAAAAATCCGCTCCAAGAGAAAAGATTGAAATATTAGACACCTCAGATCAACTTCTGACCTTTGCTGAAAAGAACAAAATTGATCAGATTGTTCTTGCTCTCGGAGAGAAAGAAAATCATCGATTAACAAAAGATATACTAAGCGCTCGATTAAAAGGAATTGAAGTGATAGATATGCCTAATATGTATCAGGCTATAAAGAGAAGAATCCCGATTAACTACGTAGATGAGGAGTGGTTCTTAAAAGAGAAGGGATTTGAACATTCTGAAAATACTTTAGTTATAAAAGTCAAACGACTAATAGATATCATTGTTTCTTCTTTCATTCTTCTTACTAGCTGGCCGCTCGTTCTACTTATTGCCTTATTTATTAAAATTAACTCTCGAGGACCTGTATTCTACACACAAAAACGAGTTGGAAAAAACGAATCTCTTTTTTCCCTACATAAATTCAGGTCTATGATAGATAAAGCTGAAGAAGATGAGCCGGTTTGGGCAGATGAAAATGATAAAAGAATTACTTTGGTCGGTAAAATCTTGCGCAAACTGCACCTGGATGAACTGCCTCAATTCTGGAATGTCATCAAAGGAGAAATGAGTTTGGTGGGACCCCGGCCTGAAAGGCCAGAGTTTGTTGAAGAATTAAATAAAAAGATTCCTTATTATTCGCTGCGCCATTTTATGAAGCCCGGGATAACAGGATGGGCTCAGGTGAATTATCCTTATGCTTCCTCTTTGAAAGACTCACAGGAAAAAATGGAGTATGACCTTTATTACGTCTTCCATATGAATTTGCTATTTGATGTGCGGATTCTCCTGAGGACGGCCCAGAAAATCCTTCTGGGAAAAAAAGCTTGATGTAGAGAGAGTGAGACATTTCGCTGCCGATATTTTATCGTTTACGGCAAAAGTGCAATAAATAAAAAAGAAAGGAAATTTTTGAACATGGCAAAAATAAAACATGGGATGGGGTGGCTGCCGGATTATCCGGATTTCAGGGATTACACCGAGCAGGCTGAAGAGAGTGGGAGGATTCCTTTTCCCTCGGCAAAGGAAAAGATTGAAGGCGGGCATGCGGTTGCGGCTGTGGGATACGACGACAAGATGAAAATCAGGAATAAATATGGAGGGGCGGAAACAACCGGGGCTCTCCTCATCCGGAATTCCTGGGGCAAGGGCTGGGGTGAGAAGGGCTACGGCTGGCTTCCGTATGAGTATGTGCTAAAGGGATTGGCCGAAGACTTCTGGGCGGTGCTCAAGAAAGAGTGGATGGATACAGGAGCGTTCGGGGCGTAAAGCACATGTTAAGAGAAAGAGGTATGATTGCCAAGTTGCATTGCTCTTCGAAATAAAATTATAAAGACAATACCTTGCTTATAACTGTCGAACATGGGATAATATAATCAAAAGAAATGATTGATTTCCACTGGAGGTTTAGGGATAAATGAAGACTTTTGTTTTGAAGGTTACACTTAAAGAAGAGGATGACGGGCGGTGGAGCGCATCAATTCCTGCCCTTCCCGGCTGTTCCAGTTGGGGCTATACCAAGCAGGAAACGCTGAATAATATAAGAGATGCCGCTGAAATATATATAGAGGATATGATTGATTCGGGGGAGGGAATTCCTGCTCCATCAGATAAAATAGAAGTGATAGATGAGCTCGTCATCGCCGTCTCTTTATGATTCACAAGCTCAAAAATACCTCTGTCAGAGAACTTATTCGGGCGCTCGAAAAAGATGGATTCAAATACACAAGACGAAAAGGCAGTCAGAGAGTTTACCGACACGCAGATGGTCGTCGTGTCGTAATTCATTATCATCATGCTAAGGATACTCTTCCTCCTGGCACCCTTCAGAGCTTTCTTGCAGGGGCAAGATGGGCCGAAGATGATCTGAAACGCCTTGGATTAATCAGTTAGCTTTGTCCCAAAGTGTCGAAACCACAAGCCTATATTTGAAATTCGAGACAGCATACTCAATTCCCATTTTAATGACCCAAGGAATCATCACGAGGCTTCTGGTCGGTGCTCAAGAAAGATTGGATGGATACGGGCGTGTTCAGTGTGTAAAACCTAAGCTATCCCTTTAGTTAATCTAAAAGAGCGGTTCGATGAACCGCTTTTTTTATTTTTGAGCTAAAATTGTTGCATTATAATGAGCTGTTAAGCATCGGCTGCTGATTGTTATTCCAAGGGGATCTAGCTATTTGGAACTAAGCTCAAAAAGATATTAAAAAAGCCTCTGAAGGGGAAACGTGCTATTTATCGGGTGCTTTATGACTTAAGTTTGCGGAGGACGATGAGAGAGTGGTAAATAGGATAGCGCTCATTTTTTGACTTTTGATTATCTTTTGTTTATATTATTTCACATATTTTAACACCACTTGGGAAATCATGAAAAAAGATAATAGGTGAGTGATGAAAATTATAAAACGAAGAAACAGATTCTATGATACGTCGCGATTCGGCCAACCTGAGATTCGGGTCTACCACAAAAAAGGAACCGCCAAACGTTGCTCCCGGTATCTTCTTAAGTGCGGATGTTGTGAGGAGAAAATCGAGATCCATTATTCTAAGGACGGACTTGAAATCGGTGGAGTAAACGGCGCAATCGAGGACTGGCGGGAGATTCTTCTACCGCTCCTTCTAATAAAGAATGTAACTTCACCAATTGAAGGAATTTGTTAAAACTGGAGAAATCCCAGACAGTTTACATCGTTTCATTTCAGATGCTTTTGACATAAGACAAGCGGGAGATTATGGCCCAGTAGGTTCAGTTAGAAAAGAAAAAGCCCAAGTACTAATAGAGCAATCAAAAGAGTTCATAGAAGTCGTTGAAAGATATTTGAGAAAAGAAGGATGTGAATTATGAAAACAACAGACCTAATATTGATAGAAGATTTATTATATTGCAAACTGGACCGGACGAAAATAGCCATATTCTCTTTCTAATATGCACTCATATTCTGAGAGAAATTTTATCCAAATATAAAACTTGAAGACATAAAGGCATGTGTTAAGTTCTCAAAAGCCATAGTTGAAGGTGAGGCGGTAATTTTCTTTGGCGAAACTGTTAGCCGATGAATGTGTCTATAAAGAAACTATAGATTTTCTCAAGAAATAAAAAATTGACATAAAAATTGTAAAAGATAAAGGATCGGAATCCCGTACTGAGCCCCAAAATGGAGCTATCTTGGTCTTCGTATTAAATCAATAATTGATAAATGTGGACAGTCCCCATTTTCACTACAATTTTGATCTGAGTCCATCAGACATGAGCTGGAAGACATCTTCCTAAAGCTTTCTAAAAACCTTTCCAAAGAACAGATCCTATTCATTCAAGAAAGGATTCAACAAATTGTGGCTATAGCCCAGTGTATTGTCCTTTCTGCGGCTGTGAGCTTGTCGAGGGATGCAAAGGTTAACCATTATCTCTCTTTGTACAAGGAGGCGAAAGCCAATTTCTTGATTGCTGGCGATAAAGATCTGCTTGGCATTTCTACCGAAAATCTTAAAAAAAGTGGAGTTCCGTGCTTGATAGTGACTCCTAAATCATTCTTGGAAAGATCTCTTTAGAAGAAACAGAAGCTCTCAGGAAATACATCGAAGTACCAAAGACGGCAATAGCTGAATCTTTTTTCTGGGTGGTGTCAATGCTGGTAATGATATCTGTATTTGTTCTTTATTCTGTTTTCGTCAGATTCATTTTATTTCTTAGTAAAAATTGTAATAGAATAACTCAAATGAAAGATTCGGAGATAGGATGATATGACTATCCAAGAAAAATACAAATTATATAGAAAAGTTGGCAAAGAACTAAATCATAAAATAATGAAAATATGCTTAGACCGTGATGTGTTGATGAAATCAGCCAGGTTTCTAGGAATCGCCCATGAAGATATTTTAGTGTTTAACACCGAGGATGAGACGAGCGTTTTAATGGATTTTGCTCTTAATGACTATCCAGTGGGCAATAAAAACACTATCGAAATCTATCGAGAAAAAACAGGCTGGCAAAACGAGGTGGAGAAGGAAATATTAGATGCTTTGCTTTCTTCCTATACTTCTTTATTCAAGATTGTTTCCATCTTGGAAACAGAGAATACGTTATATTTAAGGGACCTTCTGAACAAAAAAGATAACATAAAACTGATAGACATTGCCTTAAGCAAAACGGCTGCCCCTGGATTATTGCTGTTTATTAGGCTTGTTTCTCTTAAGGATTTCCACACCACTTCAGGCATATCATTTGTCTTTCCTGGCATTTTGGAGATGTATCTCCTTAGGAGTTATAAAAAATTGAGTAAAAAGATTATCTCAGACAGCGATTCTATAAAGCGATTTGTTTCCTTTTTTAAATTGAATAAAATCGATGGCTTGGAAGTCAAATATGAATGAAAAAGACCTTATCGCAAATATGAAAAAAGATTCTCAGAGAAAAATAGGAATTTTAATTGTCGTTGATCACATCACGAGATGTTAATATCCATGTAAATCTAAGAATCTTAACAATTAATAATTACATAATATTATTTGATACAAAATAGATAGGATGATTAAGGTGGGAATTCTATTTTCATCAGAATCATTTTATTTCTCCGCATAAATTGTTGTAAAATAAACAAAATGAAACATTCAATAACCAACATAGTGAGAGAAATCCTGAAAAAAGAAAAAGCCGGTTCGCTGAACCGCTTTTTTTATTTTTGAGCGAAAATTGCGGCATTATAATGAGTTGATGGCGGCAACACCCCCCTTAGAGGATCTGGCTGGTTTTGTCTGGTTTATGGCGATTGCCAAATTATGACATCCTTCTTTCCACCCCAGTGGAAAGCAATCTCCTGCAAGGTGATGAGAGCCTTTATTTTCTCCTCAAAAGATATACTCGCCATCTCTTTTCGTGCCCTGAGCTCTTCACGGTAAAATTCTTTCAGGGTTATTATCCTCTTGCCTTTAATAAGGATTTTAGGATTGTTATCGCCTTTGCTCATTTTTTCTCATCCCTCAAATTATGGAATTTTTCAAGTAAATTAATGACCTCTAAGGTTCTTCTCATAGTTCCGCGAACACCTTGATACTTGATATCTGAAAAGAGATTATATGCATAGATTTATTAGAATATCCAGGCGAAAAATCTTTAGCGCTAAACAAAGAGGAAAATTATCCTTCTTTACCCTTGAACCAAAGAAGAAAACCCGGTAAGAACTTAAATCCAAGTATTTGCCTATTATGTTTAAAATTTGTTTCTTCAGCTTTTCTTCTGGATAAAATTCTAGTTTCATGCTCTGTTTACCTTGCAAAATTCTATCATAGTCGAGTCGAAATTTAAAGACTATGGTTAGATTTTTAAATG
>JABUBO010000296.1_pt1 | contig 15640 bp, 21 predicted proteins | sample 7240361 | NCBI WGS metagenome assembly JABUBO01 (sample SAMN07256346, study PRJNA390944) | subsurface metagenome | isolation source: Methane hydrate marine sediment | place: Pacific Ocean: Eastern North Pacific, ODP site
CACTCATTATTTTGAGAGTATGATCACTTATTATTAGTTAAATCTAAAATTTCCAAAAATATTAAAACAATAGAAGAAAAAAAGGATTTACACTTATATGTAAAACAATTACTTCTATAAATGTTGAATTAAGAAAATTATCAGATTAAAAGAGATTATTAGAATCTTAAAGAAAGTAATTCTATATTGATATTAAATGATCGGTTGAATCACCCAAAAAATGATGCTGAATACGGTAAATAATGAGTGTAGAAGATTATGAGATAATATAAATAACTTAATCCAATTGTTGCAACATATGAAACGAAAAGCAGTCCATAGCGAGCTTTTTTATTGTGAAACACAGAAATACGCCTAGTTAAATTACGTGAAAATAATTTGGGAAACATATATCCAGTATTTTGATAATATTGTTGGAATTGTTCGGGATATTTCTTTTTCAATAGAATATCTCCATTATCAGAATAAATAATCATTAAGAAAAAAAATTGCACCCATGAAACCAAATCACCGATTCGATATGCATAAAGTGCATATGATAAAACCATAATGATAATTCCTAAATTTTGCGGATGTCGAATGTATTTATAGATTCCAACTTGAACTAAACTCTGTTTTTTTCTGAGACCATAAACTAATTGAGCTAATGAGATAAGAAAAAGAATCAAACCAAAGAGGAAAATTAAAACTATAATAATCACCATTAACTCATAATTGAGAGTTATACATAGAGGATAATTTAACCAACAAACCCGAATATCCTTCCAAAGAACTGACGGATCAGCAAATATCCATGAAATAGGGAAGAAAAAAAAAAAGTAATAGAAAATATACCAAAAATAAACAACATAGGAAAAATAACTCCTACAACCATTGAACTATAAATGATATACAAACTAAATGATTTAAGTAATATTTTGTTAAATATTATCCCAATAACGATAATATTAAAAATTATTAGAATGATTAAAGGATAATAGAAAGGGAAACTCCATATAAATGATTTAAAAGTTTCTGGAATCCAGGTAATAATAATAAATAACGTTAAAAAAATTTCAACTGAAATAAAAAGATCTCCAAATAAAAAGTCTTTTGTTATTTGTGTTTTATCTATTTTTGCCATTAATGAATGATCTTTCGAAATAAATTTAAATTTAACATTTTTACGATTTTTATAAAATTCGGGGTAAAAAAATAAAAGAAATACAAGGATAATTAAAATAAGCGGAAAAATAGTCAAGTTCATTCTTTCTACGAATACATTGGATATTTCTAAGGAAAATAATATAATTGATATTGTACCATTTATTATTCCTAAAGCTGTATTTATCAGGAGCAAGTACCATAAAATATTAAAAACTTTTTGAGAATTAATCGTTTTTATCCCATATTTATTATTTTTCAAAACTAAATTTTTTTAAAAATTTATTATTGAACTTCTATTTTCAAAAAAATCAACTAACGAAAATGACAAATTTTCGACTATTCTTAGTTCATCGTTAATTAATTTATATACGTGCGCTTTATCTAAAGAAAAAATGATGCCATATTCTCGTGAAAATTCAGGTGATTCCAGATATCTTTTTAACTGTTCTTCAGGTGATTCTTCTCTACCATATTTATCTGTAAAATTTTGATATTTAGTTGATTTACATTCTAAAATAAAGGTTTTAGTGTGAAAATCTGGTTTATTTCCTTTTTGTACTTCTTCAATTATTAAATTATGTTGATTAATATAGTTTAAAATTTTTAAAAATGAAATAGTAAAAGGTTGGACCACATTTTCTTCATCATTTATTCCTTTTTTATGACATTTGGCTGTGTATTGGCGAAATGTTTGAGCTGAATTAATGATATTAGTTTGAGATTTAATTAATGTCAAAATTTCTTCGTGTATTTTTATAATGTCCATAAATTTTTACCGACCGTAATATCCTTTCAAAATTATTATATATCTTTACTTACTTAAAATTAAAGATCTTGAGAAATCATTACTATAAAATTTGATTTTTTTAAACTTGAATAATTGTTATTATATAAAAAGAAAAATTGGTATAAGTAAATTTATAAAAATATATAATTCTAACTCTATATTTAAAAAATTTATATGGATCTTCTTATTTTTGATATGAAGAAGAAAGTGAGAAATTAATCAATAGGTAAAAAAAAGAAAGTATAATTAAAGTGATTAATATGAATGATTTTATTAATGAATTATGGAATAAATTAGCTGCTTATAATGTTTGCAAAATTATCTCATTTGATATCATTAATAATGAAATAAAGTTTACTTATGCTCCTATACACCCTGGAAAACTAAAAGTTTCACCCCCATTTCTCAGATTTAATTTTAATATCAATAAAGTAATCAGAATCTTAGAAATTTCATTGGAAAAAAAAGGTTTTTTATATTATGTGATGTGTGATAATGCTTTTATATTACTTATTACAGCCTTTGAAAGTTATTTAACAACTACTTATGACTTTCTTAGGAAACATATGGGTAAGCATGAGATTGATATAAAAACTCTTAGATTTCAACAAAAAGAAGATTTAAAACATCATTATAAGAAAGTAAATATTGATATTGCTCATTTAGATGAGGATTTATGGAGAATCATTTTTTCACCATTAGAACAAAATGGTTTAATTGAAATAAGAAATTCCATTACTCATGAGGGATGGTTATCAAAATCTGAAGCAGATTTAATGAATCATTCATTTGTAAGAGATTCAATAATAACAATAGTCTGGTTTATTAGCCTAGTAGAAGATTTAATTCAAAAAAAGATCTCTACTTAATATTTTCTCATACTTTTTCTATGTTAAATTAAAATTTTTTGCATTCTACTAATTTTGATTGCTTCAAGCAAATTAAATGATGAGGAGGAGTATGCTTCTCAAATATGATTCTTTATATATCTAGAAGATTTTTTTTTTTATTTATTTTCCAAGGAAAGATTATACTAATTCTCATCAGTTTTTTTATTTAAATATCTTGATTCTATACAATATCAACAATGCTAAAACCAAAGGATTTTCGAAAAAATATGCAAAAATCTCAATTACCCAGACCAAAATCATTACTTAAGGGTGAAATACTGAAAGAAATATCAAATCAGATTTTATTTCTTAGAAGGTATCAAGAGAAGGCTAAAACGATAGCTGACAATGAAAACAATTCAAAGCTTTTTATAATACGATTGAATCGATTTTCCAGCCTATTAAGTAATACAATCTCATCCTTAGAAAATTTTTTGGGATTTGTTCAAAAATCGAAGGTTCCTTTAATGGAAAACTATGATTACATTTTAATTATCATAGCCAACCATGTTGGTCATATAGTAAATAATCCTTTTTGCATTGAATATTTCGAATAGAATTTGGAGCCAACATAATAGAATCTTATAAAGAATGAAGCCATTTCCGAAAAACAAAATGCTTTCTTAACGGTTTTGGATGTGAAACATAAATTTTCAATTAATCTTTATTTTTCCTTAATTCTTACCTAAATATTCTTTTATTTTCAGGTACCCATAATTTGAGATTTTAACCTCTTTCAATGTTTTCATATTTTCCATTAAGATTTTTTGTACTCTAAGAGAGACTGGAAAAATAGGATTTGGAATTCTCGAAATCGCAGATATAAGAGATGATATAAAAAATAATAAAATATCTGCATTTCCATTAAAGAAATGTTTTAAAATTATATATGAAAATCACATGTGGATCGCAGTCTTTATCTTTCAAACTTTTACTGAGCCACCATCAAGGGCATAATGAAATATTTAAGGATATATTGAAAATCAAGGAAAGTTTATTAACACTAGTATAATTTCAATTTGAAATATTTATATAACTCAACTTTAAAAGCTTAAGCTAATTTTTACAATAGAAATTATATAATTCTTATAAAAATCACATTTTTACTTATTGTAATTGAGTTTATCATCATCTCTCTGCATGAGATTGTATCTTTAGAGCTGCTTTAGAGGACATCTTCTTTTTTCCCAACCTTTTCCCCTCCCTCCTCATTTCTTTTAAAAAAATCATTCAAAATTAATAGATTTAATTAAATCTTTAATCAACTTAGCGCAATGTCTCTTAAATTTCTCTACTTCCTTGTAAGAGCATTTGAGATTTTCATGAACAATACAATTTCTTGTATTTTTAACTTCCTTATAATAATTTAATTCATCAATACTTATTTCTCCAGCGCGATACAATGATTTCATCATTACAGCAGGTTTCCAATAATTATTTTCAAGGAATCTTTTAATAGCAATATCTAGATCATTTCTTTTTTTTAAATTTTCACACTGCATATTTAGATATTTTTCTAAAATGAACCAGCTCATCAAAAAAGATTGGGTATAAACCGTATTGTAAAAAAATGTAAAGGATTCCAAATATAACATTAAATAAGTTTTTATATCTTTATTTTTAGTAATTTTTTCAGCAGTTTGAATAATTTTTTTAACTTTTTCTATAGTATAAGGAGTTCTCATAATTTTATTGCGAGATCGATAACTTTTTCTTCTTTCTCTTTCAAGAATTTGGTGTTTAGAGTTCGGAGGCGTCGTGTAAAAACTAAGCTTCCAAGTTCTTGAATCAATCGTCATCCTGCCAATTTCTGATTTTCTAATAACATATGCACCTAAATTATTCAAAACAGCGGTTCCCATAATTTCGTTTAATAATTCTATTGCAATTTCTTCATCTTTTTCTTCAATAGCAATGTATCCATCGTTTTGAATTAAGAGAACTCGACCTTTATAAGATGTCTTAATAACATTTTCTATATAACTTCCAACAGTTTGACCTGTAAGTTTGTCTTCTATAGATTGATCTGGTTTATCTCCTATCCAAATGGGAGGATAAAAAAAAGTTCCATAACCATTAATTTCATTTTGCTTTTGTTCTTCAATTCGTTTTTTTATTAAGGGAGATTTTATAATTTTATCAATTTCTTTTCTTGATTCAACATCTTTTCGCCATCTATCAAGTTCTTTTTTTACATATTCTTTAATGTTTAAATCTTGTATTTTACCAAAAATTATCCAATAAAATATATTTTTATAATGCCGTCTTCCAGGAAAGATATAAGGCTTTTTATATTTATCAGTAAGTAAATAATCATAAAAGAGAATAAAAAATAAATCTTTAGCTTCGGCGATAATTTCTTCATATATTTTAGAATATGGTAATTCATCTGGCTCATTTGATGTTGTTTTTATTAAATTTGGAAAATATCTTTTTAACCATTTCTCAGAATGCGCAACAAAATCCAATTCGGTGATATATCTTTCACGATTCTTAAATTTAAATGGTCCATGAATAATTATTTCTAAATCTACTAAATCCTCCCATTTTGTAAAAACAAGTATTTGGAAATCTATATCATGCTTCCTTCTTTCAATCCAAATTAATTCTGCTTGAAGTGGAGGATCAAACCTGATAAAACCAGATTCTTCTCTTTCTAAAGGAGTTGATCCTTGAGATTGAGTTCTATATTCAAGAATTAAATTTTTTATTTTTTCCTTTAAATCCATTTTATTTCACGCTATTTGCTTACTTATTATTGTCTAATAGTAGTAATTTTCTTATCAATAATTCATTCGATTTAAGATCATTTAAATCAAAATCTGTTCCTACTAAACTATAATTTGTAGTAAGGGGGCGAGTTAAAATTTCTTTTTTTATATTAAATATAGACGTTGGAAATGCTTCTCCATATTTCTCTTTTACATTTTTATTTTTCAACAATGAAGTTAAACGCATAATTTCAAACATTCAATATTAAGTTAAAAAATATATACCTAACAAAAATAGTTTTTATAGTCAATTTGGCGAGATTTAATCTTCCATATAATAATTTTAACATATTTAATACTATTAACATTTATAATAAGGAGATCTTTTAAATAAAAGTCTTTTTTAACACTTCTAAAATAACATTTTTCGAATAACTCTCAAAATATCATTCTGGTAAATTATGTCGCCCCAGAAATAGTTTATGCTGAAATTTAGCAACACTTTGGCAAAGCAGATTAACGAATCTTCTAATATATGGGGTCTATTTTCAAAATTAAAGCTCATTTTTTCTCACATCACACTCATTAAAATAATTTAGTTTTTTAATACCTGTTGGGTTAAGTGAAGTAAAAAGTTAGGATTCTACGGAGTTATTGGACCATTGACTGCAATAATATTATTTTGGATATTTAAAAATCCATTATGGAAATGGTTTGTACTTTTTTCCATACTTATTTTCGTAATATCAGTGACTTTATTTACTTTAAAATGATTCAGACTTGAATAAAAAGTTTAAAAATTATAAAAGAACATAAATAATAGGTATTTGAATAAATTTCAAATCCTTTCTAATAAAATGAATTACATGGAGATTTAAAAAAATTCTTATATTTAATCACTTATTTAGAAAATCTTCTAAAATATGCATATACATCACTTTATCAAAAAAGGAATGGGGAATTGTCCGATAGTCTTATCAGTTCCTCACGGTGGACGGAAAAAACCAAAAGATATTAAAGATAAAACTAAAGGTCTTAAAAAGTCTGAAGTTAATATATATAAAATTTCAAAAAAATTAATTCATAAATTAAAAACAGAAAATATTGAATTATTTTTTGTAATTGGTAAAATACATAGAAGTAAGGTTGACTTTAATAGATCTTACGAAAGTCCTAAATCATTCAATAAAGAATGCACAAATGCTAAACAAATTTATAAAAAATATCATGACTCACTAGATGAATACGTTAAAATTTGTTTAGATAAATTTAATTTCTGTTTATTGTTGGATTTGCATGGGTTTACCAAAAACGGAGAGGATAGTAAAGAAATTATATTTGGTTTACTCTATTTAAAAACATTGAATTTTGTCGATAAAAAATTAGGCTGCACTCAACTAATTTCAGAGTTATCTAAACATTTCAGCATCGATAATGGTATAATTAGAACAAGTTATAATAAATATTACCCTGGAGGATATATTATTTGCAAATATAAAGACAAAGAAAATGTAAATGCAATTATGATAGAAATTGAAAGAGAAATAAGGGATAATAAAAATGACACTAGAAAATTAACAAATAGTCTTTTTGCTGCGATTAAAAAAATTTTAAGAGAATATTTTAAAAAACTATTTAATATGGGATCATTTCAAAGATGATCGTTTATTAACAAAACATGTTCAAGAATTTTACTATAATATAAAAGAATTAGTTTATCTATATTATTTTAAAGGGTTATATAAAGCATATTTTTGTAGTGATGGTTCTGAAGAATTCCTGTTACTATTCAAATATTTTTATCAAGCATTTTATAGGTTCTGTGTCCTAAATGCCTTAGACTGGTTTTAATTGGGGCGAAATTTTAGGAATTCTTACGTATAGAAGCGTAAGATATACTGCACTCATAGAGAATTCCAAGCCAACGATTAAATGTATTGGATTTCTGTATGGGCTTATGATGAATGCTAAAAAATTAACCACACCTACCATATAGTGAAGGATTGAAAGTCCCAGATAGGGGTTTTCATATTTACTTTTTTTTATAAAGGAAAATTTCCCCTTTAAGAGGAGAATTATTAAACTTACTCCTAAAATCAAAGAAATAATGGATACGAGAAGACCTAACCCGTCAGCAATAATGAATATATAAAAAAAAATCCCGAAAATGCCGCAAATAGTTACAAGATACGAAAAAATTAATTTCTCCCTTTTTATTTGGTAGACTTTTTTCAATTTAACCATAATATTTCTTATCTCTATTCAAATACAATTTTCACTATTAATATTTAATTGACTTATTTGCAGGTCTTGATTGAGATATAATTAAACACCTAAATTTAAAATTTAAATAATTTTAATTAAATAAGATAGGAAAAATCATAATAATTTATTTTCCTTCAGCTGCTATAGTTTTTTCAATGAAAATTAATTTTTTATTTTTAATTTGCCAAATTTTGACTTTAGTTGTCATTTTTTACTCATAATACTTATTTTTTATCTATATTTTTATGATTATATCAAATTCATCTTTAATATAATCCTTAATTTCCTTATACATTATATTGAGCAGGTTTATTGATTGTTCTAATTGTTCTGATGGGTTAAATTCATATACTCTCCCCCGTCTATGTATTTTGGATTGATATGGAGTATGGCTTCTGAAGGTTATTATATATCTCCCTTTTAGGAAGGTCATTTTTTTATCATATTTATCAGGATCCCCATATATATTAAACGCAAGATATTTTCTAAGTTCTTCTATATTATCCTTTATAAAACTTATCTCATATTTTACACGCTCGTCGGATGTTCTAGAGTTATTGTAGTATTCATTACTCTGAAGATATTCGATAAATAAATGAATAATTCTAAATAAATAATTTATTTGTTTTTCTTTACTTTCTTTCTCGATTTATTTATCTTCCAATCTTTTTATCTCTGATGAAAAATATCTTTATAAATGAAAGTAATAAGTGCCCCAGAAATTAATAATATTGCAATTTCTTTAAAAACATTTGAGAATATTATGAACATCATTGATACACTATAAAATAATATCTTAAATTTTGTTGATTTTTTCATTGAAATAAACCCGATTTTTTAAATTAGATTAGTTTCTTGTTTTTATAAAAATGTTTAAAATGATATTGCTATTAATAATTCTTTAATAAAATATTAATTGACTGTCTGAATTTAGTAAATTTATTATTATAGTCTTTTTATTTAATTTTTTTGTTGAAAAATGTACTTATTTTTATGCCTTTCCTTCCATGTATTTCTCAAAATTGCATAGATTTTTGATAATGCCAGAACTAAAAAAAAAAAATTAATGAATATAAAAAGAGACTCTATCTATTAATGAACCAATAAAATTAATCCAAATCCCAATTAAGTGAACTTTTTACTGCAATTTAAAAATTTAGATTTTTTTTTAAAAGGAACATTTTCATTCAAGTTTGAGGTTTTATTAAAAGATCAAAATATTTAGTTGGAAACTTAAGGGTTATAGTATCTCTTCCTTCATGTGGGTAAGAAATACTCTTATCTGGGGTTACTTTTAGAATTATATTATCCATCAATATTTGTGAGTTATGTCTTTATAACAATAATAATTAAAAATAATTACATATTATTGGATTTTATGTCTAATGATCTTTTAGAAATTAGGCTGAAAAAAGAAACTAAATTATATTGGATAAAAGCAGCAACAGGAGCACTTTCTGCACTTTTCGGAAGATTATTTTTTGGATTAATTGGATGGCCTATGTTCCTTTGGATGATTTCTTTTTGGCTTGGCTTTCCTTTCATCGTAAGTTTTTTAATTCTAAGATATCCTTATGATAGAGAAGAATGGAATTGGAAAATAATATTAAAAACCGGTGTTGGAATATTTTTTTTTACATTTATGGTAGTGGGAACTTTAATTCACACGATCTTATATTTTGTGCCAAAAAATTACTGAACTAAATTTTTAAAATTCTATTCATTGCTTAATTTTCTTTTCCCTTTTTCTTCTAATAAATACTCAGAATATAATTGAATAATAAATTTTTTCTATCTTAATTAGGAAACGAATGTTAAATTACCCAATTTTTTTATTAAGCTTGTTAAATTTAATAAAATTAAAACCCTCCTGGATATTCGACTCTAAATCTATTCGAAGCAGCAAATATAATGCCGATAATTAAGATATAACTAATGAGATATAATGCAATTTTTAGTGATGGTTTTATATCTATATTTCTTCTCTTAAGAATGGCAAATTTATTTACAATCGGTATCATAAATCCAGTTTGTTGAACGTATTGTTGAAATTCTTCAGGATACTTCTTCTTAAGAAAGTGCTCTTCTACATACGAAAAGATAATCATGAAATATATAAAATGAACCAAAAAAATTAAATCCGCAACCCGAATTCCCCAATCCCTAAAGCCGGGAATGTATAATGAAAAAGGCAAAACGAGAAAAATAAGGGAGAAATTTTGAGGATGGCGTATGATTCCGTAAATTCCCGTCTGAACGAGTCCTTGTCTACGTACTTTTTCACGGACAAGTTGTACAAAAGAGATGACGAATAATCCAACACCTAGAGAAAAAATAATCGATTCAAAGATTAAAAGAGCTATGTAGTTTATTTCATCTATTGGAAAATATACATACTCCCAGTAGCCAAATCCCAACAACCCAAAAAGTGATTCAATTAAGAACAATGAAACAAACCCTCCTAAAATTCCCCACATTGGATTCAAGATTCCCCAGATAACTGAGATATAAATATCTAAACTAATTAATATTTTCAGAACTTTCTCGGTAATCTGTTTGATTATTCGATATGACATATTCGATATGAAATATATGAAAACTAAGTTATACTTATTATCAATTTTATTATAGGTTTAAGAAATTTATTGGAGTCTTCTTTTTTTAATAATAACGATGATTACTAATCCTAGAACGCATATAGCAATTATTCCTAAAATAATATAAAAAATAATTTTTGGATAGAAGCTAGTAATTTCATAAATAATATACCCTTCTGAATTTTTAACTATAAATTTTTCTATTGTTCCTTGAATATTGTAAGTTATTTCCTTAGTATAATTTTTTTCACCACTTCTTTGTAATATAAGAGTATTATTATGAATTGTTACATTTTTACATTCAAGTACATCAGTTATAGCAGTTAAATAGTCATTAATTGGGCTAGCTATTGCAAATCTCCTCGTAATTAACTGCCATAATAAATCATCTCCACTAAGAATTGGAAATGAATAACCTAATGATTGTAAAGTTGAATCATTGTTAATTTCGCCAGAATAATTATTATAATCATCTAACATTGTCTTAAAATCTTGTGGGTTTTTAAAAATATAGGTATCATAATAAAAGACATCAGGAGTGGCATTAAATTCTTTGATTGTAAAAGACCAATAAGTAAATTCAAGAGGCCATACTTTATATTTATGTATATAATTATTGTCTATATAGGTAAAATTATATCCATAATTTTTTACAATTGAGAATATGGGTAAAACATCTCTTGGAATAACTATCCTAACAAACACAGGGTAGGGTCCTCTAACGTCATATCCCCAACCTAGAGTTGTAAGTTTACTTTTAGCACCGACCTTGTCGGCTTCTCCCCCAAACCAATCACTAGGATTTAATGTTAGACTTACTGTATTTTTCCAGGCTTGTTCATCATATTGCTTAACTTCTAAAACTTTAGTACCCTTTTCTAACGCAATTTTATAATTAATATCGGCATGTACAATAGTAATTAAACAAAGATTCATTAAAAATATTCCAAGCAGCGAGATAGCTAAAAAATTTATACGCATACTTTTTCTTTTATTTAACATATATTATACACGCTCAAATAATTCGTATATTTGTCTTTTTTTAAAATAATCTCAAAATTCCCTACGTTTAAATAATATAGAAGCAAAAATAAAGAATATTATTGCATATAATAATAATGCTGTTAATGTTCCTTCAACACTCGGAAAATGCCACCTTCCATATGAAGATCTATACATTGTAGAAAAATCTGGATATAAAATATATCTGATTATATTATAAAGATACATTAAAGAATATAATGGCTCAAATTCAATACTAATTGCCATAATAAGATTATCAATAATAGGAAACCCTAATAGAACAAGTCCGCTTGTAATTATAATTACAGGAGTTATTGATGGCATAAATGAGCTTAAAAAGGTCGCAATACTACCTAAGGTAAGAACATATAATACAGCAAAACTAAAACTATGTAATAAAGTATTGAGTATTGGTCCACCATAAAAATAAAAACCTAAAAGTATCATTGTTAAATAATGAACGGCAACAATTCCGATTACTAAGATTGAGTTTGCAAGATATTTCCCTATAATTAATTTTTATATAGAATGTTCTTCCATGGGAAAGAACAAGTTATTTAGAATCTTTTTTAAGTGAAAACATTAATTATATAGTGATGATATAATGGGAAATAAAACTAACACTTCAAAAGATTTACGACCTATAGAAGCGCACACGAAACTCATGAATCGTTATAAAAAGGTAATTCGATTATCTAAAGTTCCCGGGATAAAATATTTTTTTAAACGAATTTTTGGTCCTAAGAATTCAACTGGATCGCCAATTCCGATTAATATATCTTTAGGAACTTACGAGAATCAAGTATTACCTCTCGCTATAACGGAACATTTCATCAAAAAAGCAAGTTATATCGTATTAATGGATTGTCCCTGTCGAACCCATAGCAAGTGCGAAAATCACGACATTTCGTTAGGATGTACATGGTTGGGTAAAGATGCTGCGAGGTTCGATCTTGAAAAATATCCTGGTGCGCGCATAGGTACTGTAGAGGAAGCCTTGGAGGTTGAGCGCTTGGCTTACGAAAATGGATTAGTGCCCCATTTAGGCAGGCTCAAAGCAGATTCTTGGAGGTACAATGTCCTACCTGATACCGGGCATTTCATGAGTTTATGCCACTGTTGCCCTTGTTGCTGTGTCCTATTTACAATGAAATACTCTGCATCGGTAATTAAAAAGATCATGAAGAGGATGGAAGGAGTAACAGTTGAAGTAAATAGAGATCTCTGCGAGGGTTGCGGAGAATGCTTTAAAGTATGTATTTATGATTCGATGAAAATGATTGACGGTAAGGCGATGATTGACTTAGAAACTTGTTTGGGTTGCGGAAGATGCGAAAGAAAATGTCCTAATCACGCTATTACCATTACAATAGATGATATTAGTCGTGTCGATGAACTTTTTGCCCGCATCGAATCCTATGTCGATGTTACCTGAATAAAATGATAAAGTTCAGAATTGGAAGGTGGAAGGTAAACATTGATAAAAAAAAGAGTTGAAAATCTTGATTAATTATGGCGATGGAAATGGCAACTAATACATAAATCATCATGCTAATCCTTTTATTCTGGAGATGCGAACCTGGATTTTTGTCTTTTGGTTGGTGTAGAATTAAAACTACTATGAAAATCTACACTATTCTGTCCTCCCCCTCCCCTCATTTGTGTAGCAGGAGTCCCACCTTTTAAATTAAAAATGAGAGAGAAAGAAAATTGATTTGCGAGAATTGTGGGAAGGATAGCAATAGCGGAATTGTCTATAAGAAGCATATCTTTTGCTCGCTTAAATGCAGAGATGAATATTATAAAAATAAAGAAAATGAAAAAAGAAAAGGCATTAACTAATTAATTTTTGAATGTCATCAAGTAAATCTTTTGTTTCTTTTATTCGGCGTTCAATTTCGCTTCGAGGCTCACATTTGCCAACATAAAAACAATCACCGTGTAGAATATCCTCTCTTGAAAAATATCGAGCTTGAATATTGTAAGGAATTATTTTATCAGTTTCAACTAATTTAACGAGTTTGCTACTTCTATCCTTTCCCTTAATAATTTCTTCTCCCGTTTTTGCTTCAATTAAAGCTTCTACTGCATTCGCTGTTGCTCCCCAAGCTTTTTCACTAGCATCTCGGATTTTTCCCTCTATAAGTTCTTTTATTGCTAAATCAAATAATGTGTGAGCATTTAGCATTTTATCTTGTACAGTCATATTTATCACTAATTTTATTAAGCAAACATTTAATAAAAAAATTTATCAATTTCCAATTTTTTTCTTGGTTTTATGTATTACAATTGAATTCTTAATTTCAAATGTTTTTTTACAATTCTCACAATAAGCATTAGTAGATTTTACTTTAACAGCTCCTTTGCAAATCGGACATCCCAAAAATTTTAACATTATAATTCAATCCCTATTTCTTTTAATCTTTCCTTTTTGTGTTGTTTTATATCATTAAGTTCTTTTTGCGGTATTTTTTTCAAGAATTGACGCTGTTCTTTAAAGCCTTGCTTAATCTCATTTACAACTTCTTGAAACTCTTTTTTCATTTGTGATTGTAATGGATCGATATAACCTTTAGGCTTTCTAATTCGCTCAATTCCTACTCCACCGCTTTCTATTATCTGTATTTTTATCGAGTCAAGAAATTTCTTAAAGATACATTCCCTAACAAAAGCCGACATAGTTAAGCCTACTTTTTTGCTCATTTGTCTTAATTCTCGCTTCTCAAACTTAGTTAAATTCACTTACACAAACAAAGTCTCTCTTTTCTTTTATTCTTTTAGGTATTTGGGGTAATATTTCCCTTTCTTTTTGTAATTTCAATTTTTTTCCCTACTAATATTGTAATTTAAATTTAAATCAAAATCATTTGGCGTCTCAAATTTAAATGAATTTTTCTCAATAGGAAAAATTATTTGGAGTATAATAATTTAAGATTTATTCTTTCTTTATAGAGAGAAATGTTTTCTAGATTAATTCTTAATACCGGTAAAATCTCAAAAAATAAGAAAAATAATAATATAATTGTTTTAAAATTGAATTTATTTTAGATTTATCAATGCTAAATACAAAGATTTAAGTCGGCTTTAAACCGAGATACATAAGCCATGTATAACTTATCATACCAAATCTAATTACGATTAACCAAATCCCTGGGGTTATTAAAGAGTCTAAAGCACCGCAAAGGACAAAAATTATGAATCCTATTGATAAGAACGCAAATTTTTTCCTTAAATTTCCAGTTGATTGAATAGCCTTTATTAAAAAACCTATTCCATTAAAAAAAAGAGCTGACATTAAAAATATGGCTATTAATATAAATGTAGGACTGCCTAAAACGAAACTTGAATCTATCAATTCCCGACCAGGAGGAATTTCAAAGTTAAAAGAACCGCTTGTATCCAAAAAGAGAAATAATTCAAAAATAACAGATAAAATTACATATATACTTAATATATACCATTTTTTATCTGATATTATGAGCTCAGCGCCGAGATACATGGCAAAAATAACAGCAGGTGCGACCCACATAAAACTTAGAATTCCATGTAATCCATATTCATTAGGTATATTAGTACCAGCAATAAGGACCGATAGAAAATCAGCACTTGCTCCTAAATAAAATCCGCCAGTAAAAAAAATTATAAGACCCGCATAATATAATAGTCTTGCCTTTAATTTTTTAGCGTAAAAGATAGTTAATATACCAAATAAAAGACAAAATATTAACACGATAAGTGCGGTTCCTCCAATAAGCAAATCAATAGCAGAAACCATTAAAAGATCACCTTATTTTATTTTTACGATTAATTTTTTGCTTATTTTAATATTTTAATAAATTTGAATATTAAATATCAAAATATTTATCAACTATTTAAATCTTTAATTTTTCGTTATCAACATGTTTATCGTGACCCCTTAAGTTGCTTCTTCCATAAACTTTTTTGCATCTTCTTCTTGACCATTTTTTATTAATGCTTTTCTAACACGTCCAAGAATGGCAAAAACATTACCATCCATCCCAACCAGTTTTACAGTTATTCTTTCACTCATATTTTATTACCTCCATTTTTATTTTAATTCCTGCAAGTTGATTTAACTTAAGCAGTTCTAAGTGTTCTAAGTTTTCGTTGCACTGCTTGCATCTCTCTAATTTTATTTTCCTTTAATTGCTTCAGTTTGCTTTGCTCATATTCTACTTTATATCTTGTTGTAGGAAATTT
>JABUBO010000297.1_pt1 | contig 15634 bp, 12 predicted proteins | sample 7240361 | NCBI WGS metagenome assembly JABUBO01 (sample SAMN07256346, study PRJNA390944) | subsurface metagenome | isolation source: Methane hydrate marine sediment | place: Pacific Ocean: Eastern North Pacific, ODP site
CGAGAGGTCAAATTGGGGTAAAGTGAATGCTACCCTGAGGCTAATGGAGCAGGCAAGACAAAGAGGCGTTGAAGTCAACTGCGATGTCTATCCCTACATAGCCGGGAGTACTACAATAACTACCCTGTTACCCACCTGGACCTTAGCGGGCGGCGTCGAAAAAATGCTGGACCGACTGAAAAACAAACAAACCAGGCAATCAATCAAGTTGGAGGGTACCAGATTTTCTGAATGGGATGGCATTGTTATTGCTGAATGTCCATCAAAGAAAGAGTATCAAGGGAAATCTCTGGAAGATATTCTGAAAGAGACGAATAGGTTCGATGATCCCTATGAGGGCCTGTTTGATTTGCTTCTAGAGATAGAAGGAAATGCCACCATTATCGTATTTCTGATGGATGAGGATGATGTACGGACCGTCATGTCCAGTCCGCTATCATCCTTTATTTCAGATTCATGGGTGACCGCTCTGGACGCTGGCGGAAAGCCCCATCCCAGGGCATATGGTACATTCCCACGAGTGCTCGGTAAATATGTGCGGGAGGAAAAGCTGTTGACATTGGAACAGGCCATAAGAAAAATGACATCACTGCCGGCTGGGAAAATAGGCCTGAAGTGCAGGGGTATCTTTAGAGAAGGGTTCTGGGCTGATGTCGTTATCTTTGACCAGGCAGTTATCAAGGATCAAGCCACCTTTGACGATCCTCATCAATACCCTGAAGGAATAGAATATGTCATTGTCAACGGACAGGTGGTTGTAGACCATGGCAGACTAACCGGTAGCAGACCTGGCAAGATTCTGAGAAGATAGGTCAAAGTCACGTGCAGGAGCTGTGGCAGCAAGGGGTGGATTGCCACCACAGCAAAGTGCACTAAATGTGGGCGTGAAACATATTGGAGTTCGTCAATACCTGCTAAATATGGGACGGAGAATGAAATCTGATAACAGAATTAATGATGAAGGCAAAGTCCTCAGAGGCAAAGCGGGTATCATAGCCCACAATTGGCTAGGCTGGCTTGTTTAAGGTAGCTAGCTACTCCTTGAGCGCAAGCTCGCACATTATCAAAGGTAAAATTCTGGGCGATAACCCCTCCCCAGCCATCAGTGCCAAATTTAATCGGACTACTTATCTACCTCACCCCCTCAGATTCTATCTAATAATATCCCTCTTAAGATACTATTATAATACATCTTGGCTTCTGCGTCATCCACCTCAAACCTTTCTATGAAGTTGCTTTTTTGAAATAGCTGCGATACACTGCGGGGCGGGAGGTATGAGCGAGTGGGTAAGATTCTCATCTTAGGTGCTGGAGCTATGGGTGCTGCTTTAACAGTTCCATTGTGCCAGAACGGGCGGGAGGTGAATCTCTGGGGGACTGAGTTTGATGTAGAGGTCCTCGAGGCAATGGCGAAGACTGGACAGCACATCCGGCTAGGGATTGCGTTGCCTCGGGGTGTTATGCCCTTCCCTTTTGCTGAACTAGAGAGGGCTTGTCAAGATGTAGAGATTGCTGTTCTGGCGGTTGCTTCCGCAGGCGTTAGGTCTGTCATGCAAAGGTTGGCTGCCTTTTTAAGAGAGAGAATGATTATAGTAAGTGTCGCTAAAGGGCTAGAGGAAGACCCTAAAACTGGAAAGCCACTGACAATGCTGGAGGTAATCGAAAGCGGGCTTCCGCCGGCGCTTCGTAATAAAATTCCGGTAGTGGCGGTAGGCGGCCCTTCAATAGCTAAGGAAGTTGCCGAGCGTATACCGACCGAGGTTATCTTCGCCTCAAAAGACCTGGCGGCGGCAGAGTACTGCCGAAGAGTATTCACTACCCCAGTTTATAGGGTTAGGGTAACTACAGATGTTATAGGCGTTGAGCTGTGTGCTGCACTAAAAAATGCTTTTGTGGTTGTGGTAGGGATGTGTGACGGAGTAAAAGGCAAAATGAATGCTAGAGTGGAAATGCATAACTCTAAAGCAACGTTGCTGTGGGGGGGAGTAGTTGAACTGGCTAAAATTGTCCAGGCAATGGGGGGAAGGGAAGAGACAGTATTAGGGCCAGCCGGCGTGGGAGATTTGTATGTCACCGCTGCCGGGGGGCGAACACGCTTATTTGGGGAAATGCTTGGGAGTGGCATGTCACCGGGAGAGGCGCTTGAGGAGATGAAGAAGAGGCATCTAACCGTTGAGGCTTATCCCGCCGCTAAGAAGGGATATAAGCTAGCGCAAGCATTGGACAAAGATGGTTCGTTAAACATAAATGACCTGCCGCTTTTAAAGCAAATCCACGCCGTTCTTTTTGAGGGGAAGGTTGCTGAAGCGGCAATATGGGATTACTTTGCTGCACTTTGATAATCACCGGGCAATGACAAGTCCATATCCACAGATTCTATTCTATCCAGTTGAAGGTTCGCTCTACCGCTTTGAGCCAGCCGTTGTACAGCTTCTTACGGGTCTTGGCATCCATCTTGGGCTCCCATATCTTGTCCACGCCCCAGTTCTGGCGCAGGTCTTCTAGGTTATCCCAGAAACCAACAGCTAGACCAGCGGCGTAGGCTGCACCCAGTGAGGTAGTCTCGGCTACTCTCGGACGAACAACAGGCATGTTCAGGATGTCAGCTTGGAATTGCATTAACAGTTCGTTGTACACCATACCACCATCTACTTTGAGTGTAGCCAACTTCACACCAGAGTCCTTTTCCATTGCATCGAGCACCTCGCGGGTCTGGTAGGCAGTAGCCTCCAGAGCGGCGCGTGCAATGTGACCCTTGTTGATATAGCGTGTCAGACCCACAATCACACCCCGGGCATCGCTTTTCCAGTAGGGTGCGAAGAGACCGGAGAAGGCAGGCACAAAATAGATGCCACCGTTATCTTTTACAGTTTTGGCTAGGGCTTCAACCTCGCTGGACTTTTCGAAGAATTTGAGGTTGTCACGTAGCCACTGTATCAATGCGCCACTGATGGCGATGGAGCCCTCCAGACAGTATACAGCCGGTTCAGCGTCAATCTTGTAGCCTACGGTGGTTAGTAGACCACTCTTACTGAACACAGGCTTGGTCCCAGTGTTGAGTAGCATAAAGCAGCCAGTGCCATAGGTATTCTTGCCTTCACCCAGGTTGTAGCAGGTTTGGCCTACGAGGGCAGCCTGCTGGTCACCTAGGTCACCGCATACTGGGATGGAGGCATCTAACGGGCCGTCCTGAAGCGTGTAGCCGTATATCTTTTGATCGCTGGAGGGACGGATTTCTGGTAGCATCTGGCGTGGGATGCCTAGGATGTCCAAAATTTCCTGGTCCCACTCCAGGGTTTTCAGGTTCATGAGCATAGTGCGGCTGGCGTTGGTGACGTCGGTCACGTGTACTCCGCCCCTTGGGCCACCGGTCAGCCACCATATCTCCCAGGTGTCAATGTTACCGAAAATAGCATCGCCCTTTTCTGCCGCCGTGCGGGCACCTGGGACATTGTCTAAGACCCACTTGATCTTGGGGCCGGAGAAATAGGTGGTCAGGGGTAGGCCTACTTTGGGGTGGAAACGATTCTGGCCACCGTCTTTGGCCAGTGCGTCACAGATGTCCTTGGTTCGTGTGCACTGCCAGACGATGGCGTTGCCATAAGGTTTGCCGGTGTTCTTGTCCCAGACGATGGTCGTCTCGCGCTGGTTAGTCACGCCGATGGCGGCGATGTCCTTCGGAGCAATACTGTTCTTCTCTAGAGTAGCCTTGATTACATGCTGAGTATGTTCCCAGATCTCCATCGGGTTGTGCTCTACCCAGCCGGCACGTGGGTAAATCTGCTGGTGCTCCAACCGATGCACACTGACAACCTTACCTTCATGGCCAAAGACCATGAAGCGAGTACTGGTTGTCCCCTGATCCACGGCGGCTACGTATTTCTTGGTTATCTTTCTTATCCCTGTTTCTATTATTTACCTAACGCCTCTTTTCTTAAAATTTCGGCTTTGTCGGTCTTTTCCCAGGGGAGGTCAAGGTCATCTCGACCGAAGTGGCCATAACAAGCGGTGGGTCTATAGATGGGACGGCGGAGGTCAAGGGTTCGGATAATGGCTTCGGGTCTAAGGTCAAAGTGCTTATTTATCAGGTTGAGTATGACCTCCTGCTTCACCTTAGCCGTGCCAAAGGTTTCAATAGAGATAGAGAGCGGATGGGCAACGCCAATAGAGTATGAAATCTGGAGTTCCAGGCGCTCAGCCAATCCAGCCGCCACTATATTTTTGGCTATATAGCGAGCGGCGTAAGCCGCTGAACGGTCGACCTTGGTTGGGTCTTTACCTGAGAAGCAGCCACCACCGTGCCGGGCAATACCGCCATAGGTATCAACTAAAATCTTACGACCGGTGAAACCGGTATCGGATACCGGACCGCCGATTACAAATCGACCAGTAGCGTTGACATAATATTTGGTTCTATCGTCTATTATTGAAGGCGGGATAACCACCTTAATTACCTGCTCAATAATGTCTTGCTCGATCTGAGCGTGGTTGACATCAGGATTATGCTGGGCTCCTATTACTACACTATCCACCCGTCTGGGAACGCCATTATGATATTCCACTGTTACCTGTGATTTTCCATCGGGGCGAAGGTAGGGTAGAATACTATCCTTTCTGACCTGAGCTAGACGCCTGCACAGCTTGTGTGCCAGCGAAATAGGCAGGGGCATAAGTTCAGGCGTCTCGCTGCAGGCAAAGCCAACCATCATTCCCTGGTCGCCAGCACCAATCTTATCAAGGTCATTGTAACCGGCTGAAGCTACTTTTGCCTCCAGCGATTTATCTACGCCTAAGGCAATGTCGCTGGATTGTTCCTTAATGGAAACCATCATTCCACAGGATTGATACTCAAAGCCATATTCGGGATATGTGTAACCTACATCGCGAACTACTCCCCGCACTACCTGAGGAATTTCAACATAACAATCAGTGGTAATCTCACCTAAAACTATTATCAACCCGTTGGTTACTGCTGTCTCGCAGGCTACCCTGGCATATGGATCTTTGTCTAGGATGGCATCCAGGATAGCATCCGATATCTGGTCGCATAGCTTATCCGGGTGCCCCTCGGTAACCGACTCTGAGGTGAGCATATATCTGGGTGAATTCTTAAAACTATTGGTCATCTTCTATCATCCTTTCTATGTTCCCTGTTCCCAACTGGTTAGGTATTCTTTTTGCTCTGGCGTTAAACTATCAATGTCAATACCTATAGAGTTTAGCTTTAATTGTGCTATCTGTTTATCAATTTCTTCAGGCACCGGGTAAATCTTAGGCTTGAGCCTTTCCCTATTTTTTACCATATACTCCAGACACAGGGCTTGGTTGGCAAAACTCATATCCATAACGCTAGCTGGGTGTCCTTCGGCAGCCGCCAGATTGATAAGTCTCCCTTCGCCCAGTAAATAAAGGTGATGACCACTACTTAAGGTATACTCATCAACGAAGGGTCGTATGTGTCGCTGGCTGCGAGCCATACTTTCCAGAGCCGGAATATTTATCTCTACATTAAAATGTCCACTGTTAGCCAGAATAGCTCCGTCCTTCATTACCTGGAGGTGGGCTTTATCAATGACATTTTTATCCCCGCTAACGGTAATGAAAATATCACCCACCCTGGCAGCTTCTATTAAAGGCATGACCTGATAGCCATCCATAACTGCCTCCAGGGCACGGACTGGCTCTACCTCGGTTACAATTACTTGTGAGCCTAGCCCCTTGGCTCTGAGGGCTATGCCATGCCCACACCAGCCATAACCACAAACTACTACCTTTTTACCTGCCCACAGGATGTTGGTGGCACGGGTAATGCCGTCAATAGTGCTCTGCCCGGTGCCGTAGCGATTATCAAAGAGATACTTGGTCTGGGCATCATTCACTGCAATCAAGGGATACTTTAGTTTTCCTGCCTTCTCCAGGCTACGCAACCTGATGACACCGGTGGTGGTTTCCTCAGTACCACCTATGACATTTTTAATTAGCTCACTCCGTTTGGTATGAAGGATGGTAACCAGGTCAGCGCCATCATCTACAGTAAGCTGGGGTTTGTGGTCTAAAGCAGTATTAATGTGCTTATAATATGTTTCTTCATCCTCCCCTTTGATGGCATTAACCGGAATACCATATTCAACCAGGGCAGCGGCAACATCATCTTGGGTGCTGAGGGGATTAGACGCACATAGAATAATGTCAGCCTCACCCTCCTTTAGGGTTAGAGCCAGATTTGCTGTTTCGGAAGTAATGTGGAGGCAGGCCGAAATCCGAATATCCCTCAAGGGCTTTTCTTTGGTAAACCTGTCTCTGATTAGCTTTATTACCGGCATCTCCCGGGAAGCCCATCCTATCCGAAGCCTACCAGCCTCAGCCAGGGAAGAGTCTTTAATGTCATAATTATTCTTTATCAACCTCACCCCCTAATGCCTGAATTGTTCAGCAACCCAGTCGGGTATATCCAGTGTGCCCATAAGGAGCGGTTTTTGATGACAATCGCTACCCCCGGTGATAACCAGACCATGCTTCTTGGCGAACTTGATGTAGAAAGCAGTGGTCTTGGCATCGTGTCTTGAATGCCAGCACTCAATACCATCAATGTATTCTAGCATATATTCCTTGATAATTTTCGTCTGTTCGTCCAAATCAGGCGTTATGCTTACTAGAGAAGTCCCATTCGGGTCATTGGGGTGGGCATGTACCAGTATACCACCGGCATTCCTGATCAACTCTGACGCTTCAGCCAGTGAAAGCGGATATTTAGGGACATCGCACTTGACCAGATATTTATCAAATGCTTCTTGTTTATCCCTGACAATCTCTTTTTCTATCAGGTAGTTGGCTATGTGGGGTCGACCAAAGGCGCCATCAACGCTATCCTGTATCTTCTTGAGGTCTTCCTCGGTGAATCTTTTGATATTCTCTTTATCAAACTCAACATTAAGTCTCTCTAAGATTTGACGGGCTCTTGTTTCTCTACGCTCTCTTATCAATTGAAGTTTATTCTTTAGCGCTTGGTTCTTGATATCATACTGGTATCCCAGGAAGTCCAGGGAGATAGACTCGCTCCCAGGATACTGGAATGTCACATTTAATTCTACACCGGGAATGTAGGTTATGCTATATTCTCTAGCCAGAACGATTGCCCTTTCCTGGCAGTCTATAGAATCGTGGTCAGTTATCGACATTAAATCGATATTTCTTTTTTGGGCTTCCTTGAAAACCTCTTCAATAGACAGATTACCATCGGAACAGGTCTTGGTATGGATGTGTAAATCTATCTTCATTTCTATTTCTTTTCTACGCCAGTGATGTACCAATCTTCAGGCGGGTCGTGCCGGGTATCGACTGTTAAGTGGACGATACTAAGGTTCGGGTTCAGGCTCTTTAAGTCATTCAGGTTCACTTCTTCAAACCTCTTTTTATTGTTGAGGTAGGCTTGTTCGGTCAGTGCGTTCGATACGTAATTTTCCTTAGTCCGGCTTAGTATCCGTCTGATGGATACCTCCTGTGGACAGTCCGTTTGAAGGATGACAAATGTTAGATTGTGTTTAGCGGCTATTGCCGCAGCCCGTCTCCTTAATGATTGAGTGACAAAGGTGGCATCAAGTATTACACCATCGCTCTTTTTCAGGCACTCATCTGCCTGTCGGAACATCTCGTCATAGACCATTGTTCGTTTATCCATATTTGAAGCGACCTTTTCGTCGAAAATATCCTCATTTTTAAGCACCTCTAGTCTAATTAGGTCGCTCCGAAGCAGGGGATAGCCCTTAATCTTGGCTACTTCCTCAGTGGTCTCAGTCTTCCAGGTACCGGGAAGCCCACAGGCGATAAGCAAGAAACCAGACGCCAGCTCTGATTCTATGGATTTGACAAACGGCTCTCTCAATTTACCGTCTCCTTTATCGCTTGGCATTGCCCCTTTATCGCTTGGCATTGCCCCTTTATTGTCTGGCATTACCTTATTATATCTTAACTGGCCAAACTCCTCCTGTTATTATGAGTAATCTGTCATTGCGAGCGGAGCGAAGCAATCCCTTATAATTCTTCATACAAATCCCGCCATTCCTTATTCATACTATCGACTAGCTCAATCTTCTTCCGTCTTGAACCACCCTTGATCTGTTTCTCTCTCAAAATAGCATTCTCTGCATCGTCAAATACTTCATAATACACAAGTTTAGTAATGTTGTATTTCTTGGTAAATCCATCAGCCAGTTTTTCCTTGTGCTCCTAAACCCTTCTTTTTAGGTCGTTGGTAATGCCTGCGTAAATTACGGTATTTCTTTTGTTAGTCATTATATAAATGTAGTACTGTCTATCCATGAGATTGCTTCGTCGCTAACACTCCTCGCAATGACACGACAATATAATAAAAGTGAGTTAGAAGAGGTCGCTTAATTTCATCTCAAGCTCAATCTCGTCTCGAAGCGGGATTCCATCTATGCCAACTAAGGGGATTTCTGACTTCAGTCTACGAGAATGCTCAAGCGCATTACGGTACACCGCCACTAGTAAGAAGCCTCTCTTTTGATAAAAACGTAAAGCTGCTGTATTATCGTTAGTTGTTATCACCCACAGGCGTTGACACTTAGCGAGCGTTGCCCCATCTCTCACAGCTGCTAGCAAAGCAGAACCAATTCCCACTCCCTTCACTAGACTATTCAATGAAGTAATTTCGCACTCATTACCTTCAATGCGATATGTTACCAACCCCACTGGTTTGTCGTCTTGTACCGCAGCGAACCCGGGAAGTTCGTCAGCTTGGTAGACTTTGCCGCGAGTCACCATTCTCGCGGAACCATAGTATTTCCCAAGAAGACTGGCTACCCAGGCTTGGTCTCCCTTACTTAGTGGTCTGATTTCAAATGGCTTCATAGTAATTCTCTATCATATACAGGATTCGGCAAGGTCAAGATAGCTTCTGGCAGTAGCTAAAACCTCTGTCTTTTCCTCTTCCGAGATATAAGAGTCGTCAAGTTTGAGCTTACCAACCTTTATTCTAACCCATAAACTTGCCTCGGTGTAAGGTATTGTGGGAACCTATCTAATAATGCTAAGCGAACAAGATAGCAAAAATAACATGCATCAACATATTTATCCTCATGTTTAATCTTGTATTCTTTAGCTAGAAGAGCGGGTCCTCCTCTAACCAAGGGCCTGCAGACTGGGTGCGAGTCAGCATCATAGTTCTTAGCCATCTTTGATAGAGGGGTTCTCCACATATTACCCATACTTAGCCCCTGACAGAGATGAACATTGCCGTACGGGTCAATGTGGACTCTCTCCGGAGATTTAAGGTCCTCATAAGGACATTCTGTAAATTCTTCCCACCATCTTTGTGGAAGCCCTTCTACCAATTTCTCAGCAGCTCTCCCTCTAAACATAGCACCGCCACCAATAACTGGCTCTCCCTTATCTTGCTCCTTATCTATACCTGTTTTAACTATAGGCTTCTCAATGCGAATTTCAGTAATGGGCATGCTTAACTTCTTTGCTGTGTCTAAGGCACACTTGGCTGGATTTCCCTTTTCATCTTCATAATGAAATGGGTCATTACTTATGCTGAGGTCTGAGATTCCCAGTTCACAAAGGGGTTTTAGCCAAAGCTCGGCGTCCTCCTCAGATGTTGCGTAATACGCATTAGTTACCACGCCTACTTTGAACCCCATGCTACGAGCAACCTTGATTCCCTCAAACATTAAGGGGTAGAATAAAAACGGCTCACCGCCTTCAAAGTATATCCACTTTATTGTGCCTATCTTAGTTGCTTCATCAAGAACCTTCCGTATTTGGCTCAAAGTGAAAGTACCCTTAGCACTCGGGCCACTATATATAAAACAGTGGTCACATTCTAAATTGCACATGTAGGTTAGAAGGAAATGTATTCCCGTTAGCATAATGCTCTACCTCTACTAGATACAGGCAATAAGCAAGAAACCAGACGCCAGCTCTGATTCTATGTATTTTAGAAACGGCTCTTTCAATTTATCGCCTCCTCCATTACCTGGCGTGTTTGCGAAATGCCGAAGGCGCTAAGCCAGATATACCCTGTTATATGCTGTTGCAAGCCTCTCAATCTGTTGGGAAGTCAAGCTCATCTTCGGCTATCCCCTGTGCCCCTCCGTGCTCAATAGCTTCTTTCCAGGTTGACCTGTCATCTTTCATTATCTCAAACTGTCTGTCATTGTATACCACGATAATCTTGTTGCCTTCCCAAAAGTGAGCGTACCAGCCCTTCAGTACATACGGCTGTAACTCATCGATCTCCTTCTTGGAACATATTACATAATAAATATGCCATCTACCAAAATGACCGTCATAATCTATTGGCATACCACCTTTGGTTATTGTAGCTTTGTAAACAGCGAATTTGTTAATGATTGTTGCATCATACAGTCCCTCGGCAATTACGATGCCTTTGAAGTCCGCCATAATTCACCTCATAAAGCAGTAGCGCATAACAGCTATGCTTCAACTCCTCTCTATTCATATATAAGAGTCGGCAAGGTCAAAATAGCTCCTGGCAATAGCCAAAACCCCTGTCTTTCCCTCTGCTGAGATATAGGGGTCATCAAGCTTGAAGCTTTCTACCTTGCCTCTGACATAAGCCCGGTAACACTTGTAGAAGTTGAATAGCCTGAGTAGCTCCTCGTCCCGACTCTGAGCCACATAAGCTTTAACGAAACTCAGGGATAGGTCAGCCCGCCCGTAGTGGTCTAAATCCATAGCCAGGAAGGCAACCTCTGAGGCGACATCGCAGTATCTAAACCTATCATTAAATTCTATACAATCGTAGATGCAGATGCCAGTAGTAAAGCAAATATGGGCAGCGTGAAGGTCTCCATGACAGTCCCTTATCCTGCCATCCGTTATCCTTTTATGAAATAAAGGCGTATTTTTCTCAATAAAGCTATCTGTATAGTCCTTGATGCGCCGGTATTTGGCTTGAGAAATAGTTCTGCCGATGTATTCTACTGTCTGGCTGAAATTCTCCTCAGTATTCTTGGTAATAGCATCAAGGTCGCCAAAGGCACTGATATTGGCATTGGTCTCTGCCCGCTGATGAAACTCCACTAGCTTTTCCGCTACATTAGTTACCATCTGCGGCGACACTTGGTTATTGGCTAGCAGCCCATCCATCATAGCTTGCTGGGGGAGACGGCGCATCTTTACGGCATACTCAATAACCTCGCCCTGCCCTTCTATAGAAATATTACCCTTGTCTCGGCTTATTGGCACTACCCCTAGATAAGCATCAGGACAAAGCCGTCGGTTAAGCTCAACCTCTCGCTGGCAATAGAAGTGGCGCTTGTCCAGGGTGGTATAGTCCAAATAGCCTAGATTTACCGGTTTCTTTACCTTATACACATAGTCATCAGTCAGGAAGATAAAGGACATCTGGGTTTGCACCAGCTCTATTCCTTGTGGTGGGGTTTCAGGATAGGCTTTCGGGTTTAGCAATGCTTGAACCAGTTCTGGTAGCTGTGGCACCAGCCCTTGCCTCCTTCAACCTTTGTTGACATTTTGCGCAAAAATTAGCTCTTTTATATCGGTATTAAACGGTTAGAAAAGTGCCTTCTAAAACCTAAGCTTTAGGGTTACTATCTCAAAAGGCTTCACTTCCAGCCTGAACTTGTTTCCTTCAAATGGCAATTCACATTCTTCCCTCTCCAGTAAATCTACCAGCGTTAATCTGCTAAGTGCTCGGAGGAGTTTGACCTCAGCCTCTGTGGTCTCTCCCTTGGTCTCAAAGAAACGCAGGATGACCTCGTCACTGTCTTCGGCTTTCTTCAAGGCGGAGAGGATAAGGTTATTTGGCGAAATCTCTATGAAGGAAGATTCTGAGGGTAGCTCTCCGCTGCTGTCGGCTTGGATAGAGATAGGCAAATGGTGAAATTCTTGTGCCTGTTTATACATCTCAGCCTGCTGCCAATCGCCGTTATGAGGCTGTAAAGCATATTCAAAGGTATAAGACTTTAACTCCAGAGCATCCTGAGTGGGGACTAAAGGCCCGGCTATGCCATCGGCAGACAGGCCATATACGCTCCTGAGAAGGGTGATGTAGACGGAGTCCTTTATTATTTCTACTGCCGGCAGCCCCTTGTTCATAAAGGTTATCCCTCTCACTCCATCGCTTACATCAAACCAGCTCATAAAATTAGGTATTCTGGAGGGTTGGGTTCCTCCCGCCCGGGTAAAGTACTCGGTAGGCTCAGCGATAACACCAAATTGTGTCTCCCGAAAGAAGATTTTTCTCTCTATATCGGCATCAAATTTAACCCTCAGTCTTATATTAGGGTAGTTATTATTTATTCTGGTAACAAATTCGATGCGGGGGATATCCCTATAGACTACTACCTCCTTACAAATATCCAGTGTTTTGTATTTGTAAAGCATTGGAGGGAACCTTTCCTTTAGCCTATAGGGCCAGGTGAGGCAGTAATATTCATTTTCAAAAACCACCTTTACCCTTGAGCCTTCCTCTTCTATCCTAAAGCTTTTAGGCTTGAAGCTTCCGTATGTGAAGCCTCCCCCTGATTCGCTCTTTATCAACTCGTTGGGGAACCGGCTGCGGTGATAATAAAGGTCACCAACCTCGTCTTCAATAACAATTTCATTCCCGCTTACTAAAAGATTTCCGGCTTTATCAAAAACCTCAATAATTCCGTTCTTCTCACCTACTTTTAGGTTAAAAAAGGGCGTTTCTATCTTATTCCCGTCAACTCTTATCTTATCTGCTGGCTTCTTTTCCTCAGGGATGACCTTATATACCTTGTAGCCTAGAGGGGGAACATCAGCGACAAAGCCTCCCTTTACCGACTTGACCTCTTTCTCTCCTTCGGGCAAATCCAGGTTCGTTTCAACCCAATTGCTCGTCCGCCAGGGAAGGGGGTTAAAGACCACCATTCCTTTACCATTGGTGTTTACCTTGCTGGCAATATAGTTTAGGGACTCGGCCAGGATTCTGGAAAGGTCAGCCTTGAGAATAACAAAAATTTCCCTTACGTCTTCATAAATCTCGTCCACCCCGCAGCCGGTGATTACATCATGGAAGGCAATATATGAAATTTCCTTCCAGGCATCCCGCAATTCATCGGCAGGATATGGAGCGCCGAGAAGCCAGGCAATGGTGGCAAATTCCTCAGTAGTACAAAGTAGCCCTTCGCATTCCCTGAAGCCCTGAACTATCCATATCCGGCTGGAGCATACTTGGGGGAATACGTCAACAAGTTCGTCATCATATAATTCACCCTCTATTACTTCAAACTTCTTTCCGGAACTCTCCAGACTTTGGAAGAATTCTCTCGGAGTAGCTATCTTCATTTCAATGTCAGGTTGAGTTTGGTTCCAATTCCTTACTGCTTGGGAGATTTCAGGCTGAGGGGGCATAGAGCCACTGCCACAAGGCATTAAAATATTAGGGCTACAGGCAAATTTATTAAGCTCAACAAAAGACTGCTTCCATTTATCAATATCAAGCCCTGCCCGGTAACCAAGAGGCATCCAGTGAGCCAAGATGGTAGTTCCATCCAGTCCCTTCCACAGGAATTCGCTCTCTTTAATGTCTGTCCGGGCACCCCTTCTAAAAGCAAGCCATTTGTACCCCATTTTCTTATAGATTTGAGGGAGCTGAGCGTTCATACCAAAGCTATCGGCTACCCAGGCCACGGGAACCTCAACGCCAAATTTCTCCTTACAATACCTTTTCCCAATGAGGATTTCCCTTACTAATACCTCACCGCAGGGGAGCATGGTATCGGCCATAAGGTATTGCCCATCGACTATCTCGAGCTTCCCCGCCTTTATCATTTTCTTGAGCCTTTGGAAAAGATTGTGGTTCCGCTTACTTATTTGGTTCAGCAAAAAGGTTTGCTCCAGGCAGAACTTAAACTCTGATGTTTCCATTAACCTTGTAGCTTCCTCAAGGATTCTTTCATTTATCTGGAGATACTCTTCCTTGGTAAAAGCCCAGGCGGCATCATAATGGGTATGGGGAACAAGATAAATCGTCTGCATTTTAACCTCCATTTTCAAGTAATATCCTCAAGGAGCATTATACTATAGTTTGAGGGATTCTGTAGCTTTTAGCCAGTGTAGTAACCCTTCTAGCACCTGGTGGTAGGTGGCTCTGGTTACGGTTATTAGATTTACCTGGGGCTGGCGCTTGATAGCATCCGCCCATGGGTTAGCGCTGAGCATGATGGTGCCTAGAACCCTTTTCCCGCTGTCAATTATCTGTAAAACTGTTTCCCTGAAGTTAGTTGAAAAAAGCTCCATTTTCCCTATTTCGTCAATGACTACTAAATCGCACTCCTCGGTTGCCTTGTGGAGGGCATAAACACCTACCCGGTCTAAATTATCAATGTCAACCCCATACTTGCTTACCCGATATGGGCTGTGAATATTGACATGAGCCAGTATGGCACTCTCTCCGTCTAAGGTAACTAGCTTGAAGCCCAGCCTGGCGCCTCCACCCCGTATTTCCTCAGTGTAAAAACCACCAGCTTTGATTCCCATCCCGGCTACCGCTTGTTTGATAAGGCTGGTTTTCCCTGTCCCCGGTTTGCCGGTGAGCAGATAGACTTGCTTCATAAGTTTTAACAGTTACAGGCTATTTCTTAGCTGGAGTCTTCTCGGCTTTTCTCTTGGCCTCTAGCTTCTTTCTCTTGCGCCGATGCTTAAGGGTGGCTACCCTTTTGCTCTTATTCATCGTTAATAGTATAAACTAGACTAGCCTTTTCTACCACTTACATATAGCGTTTTCTTATTGCTGCTGATAACTCCACCAGTAGCTCCAGGACTCGGGCAGCTGCCTCCTCAGTAGCTATAGCCCCCAGCCCATCATTAGGAGTAAGCAGCCCTTGCTCTATCAGTTGCTTAAAGCGGATGCCCTTTCTGGTAAAGGGCGCCATTGCCTCCTCCAGGCGGTCTTTAAGGCTGGCTACCGTTTCCTTGGCTAGTGATTCTTCATCGTTAGGAACAATCCCCCAGGCAATAGTTCCCTTCCTGTCCAGGAACTTCTTTACCTCAGCCGGATAGAGGCTTAGCGACTGAGCATAGTTGTAGGTATCAAAGCTCGCTATGTCAGTGCTGGTCTCCAGCAGGATTGGCCAGTCGGTATTGCCGCAGCAGTGAATTCCCTTCAGCCCGCTAATACCACTAAAAACCTCTTCCAGCAGGCTGGAAATCTTTTCCCTGGATAGCGTGATGAAGCTGCTGGAGCCGTAGAACTGCATATATGGCTCATCAACAAAGATGATGGTGTTTTTGGAGATTTGACTCAGCGCCTTTTCCTGCCAGCTTGCCTTTAGCCTGAGCAGCTTAGCCACGGTATCACCTAGAACATCATCATAGATTATAGCCCGGCGGCTGTCATCGGCAACGCTTAACCCCCAGGTGACCGGTCCTGTTACCTGACCCTTAACTGCCAGTGGCGACAGGTTAGTTAAGGCTAGAAATGAGTGGAGTCCAGCCGCGTATTCAGCACTGGTGGGATATTTATCAAAATCATTGTCTAAATAGGCAGCATAGAGCTTCTCCAGCGGCTTATCCAGGTCCTGGGAGCGGTCTATAAAGATTTTGTTCTCCTCAATCACCACACCGGGAAAGCCCTCGCTGAACTGGGCATACATATTTT
>JABUBO010000298.1_pt1 | contig 15631 bp, 12 predicted proteins | sample 7240361 | NCBI WGS metagenome assembly JABUBO01 (sample SAMN07256346, study PRJNA390944) | subsurface metagenome | isolation source: Methane hydrate marine sediment | place: Pacific Ocean: Eastern North Pacific, ODP site
ATACCAGCTATCCAGTCTAACCTCTATCCCTTTATTTAATGAACCAGAGACGACAATGCCTAGCCTCTGCCCATCAGTGTCTTCCTGAGTCATTGTTTAATCCTCCCCAAACTTGTTGGCCCAAACTAGAAATCGAACCTGTGTAAAAATTAGTTTTTCTCCCCTGTCGATCTTACGCTGAAGTCCCTCCAGATGGTGAAGATTGCTATCAACTCTGAAATCTTGTATCACCCACGGAATTGCCTTGAGAAAATATACTATAGCACCCACATCCTTGAATTCCACTTTTCCGGTCCATTCTTCTGCTTTTTTTATGCTAAAACCTGCGTCTCGAATTTGCTTCGTTATTGTACTAAGCGTCCAGTCCTTGTACTGCGGAGCAGCATCAAATTCTTCGATTAAATTGCTTAGGTTACCTCCTCCCACTTGCTGCGTCAAAAAAGTTCCTTCTGTCTTTAGTATCCTGAATACCTCTGTAGCCCGAAAAGCACTGTGGCGATTTAGAACCAAATCAAATTCTCCATCGGCAAAAGAGAGCTCATCCGACTCATCAACCTCCAATATCCTAACACCCAAAGGTTCAAGTCTTCTCTTTGCAATAGCCACGTTAGGTCTCCAACCTTCTATAGCAACAGTATGTTCGGGAAATGGTGCGAAAGATGCAAAAATCTCGCCTCCCCCAGTTCCCATGTCAAGCACAGCTTTTGATTTCTTTAAGAGTTGCCTGGCTAATGCTTCATAGTCCCATGGTGGTTGTTCTTCGATCCATCGGTCGTTTAGGTATGAAAAATCCCAACCAGCGAAGGGAGCTTCATAATCTTTCCTCCATTGAGAATGCAAATTCTTCATAGATCAACAACTTTCACGCCTATCACGTAGGGACAATCCTCCCCAGAATAGCTTTGAGTTGATTAAAATCGCTACTGAGTAATATGGCTAGCTCCTTACCGGCAGCCACTAAAAAGTGGTGAGGGTTTTCATATACCTGGCTCATCTGACGCAAACAGGCAGCAATAAGCTCGTCGGTGGGAACCGGCAGATGAGTGTTAATCAATATATTGAGGAAGTCAAAAGACTGGCTAAACTCCTTCACCTCCCCGGGGGGGCACAGGTAAACGAAGCCATGGATTCGGGCTGGTTTGGGTGGCAGGTAGTGATACAATTTTTCGTTCTCTCTATATCCAACCACTAGAGAGCTGAATTCGCTTCTAAGTAGCTGCAAAAGCTGAGGGCTTGACTTGTAAATCTCCTCCTCGCTAGCTTCATCCTTGCCTCTGGCAATGGGACGCCGACCCGGCTCAAGGCTGGTGGTAGTAGCATTATAGACTATGCCATATAGCTCCACTGGCAAATCTGTGGTCTTCACCAGACTGCCTAAAGGTGGCGATTGGTAAAGCTCATAGCACTGCGCCATGAAGTCCGTGGTGCTGGCTTCAATAACCTCACCTACTCTTTCCACTGATACACCCTCCAAACAAGGATTAAATCCTCAAGTCGCTTCGCTCCAAATTCTAAATCCGAAGCATCAAATACTAAACAATTTCAAAATTCTAAATTCTAAACGTTTTGGTCTTTTGGTCATTAGTGTTTTGTATTTGTTTAGAGTTTCGTGCTTTGTGTTTAGTATTGCCCTTTAGGGCTTTGGTCATTTGATATTGTTTAGAGTTTAGATATTAGTATTTAGTATTTGCCCGTATCCTTCCCTATTTCTTCTTTTCCTTTGGCTTCTTGGGTTTCTTCACATTCTTTCTTCCCTTACTTCCCATCTCTTTCTTCTCCTCCCTCCTTGCTTTTTGAGCTTTTCATTTCGTTGGCGAACTCTCTAGCGTTGGCCAGCTCTTCATCGCTTGGGTGTCCTCGGTAAAACAAGAAAAACGACCTTCCTTGGCAGTAAAAGCTGCCTATTATGAGTGCGCCCTTTGGTTTGAGCAGTTCTTCCATTGCCCTCACTTCAGTGCCCTCGCCGCTTCCTGAAGTCCCAAATAGCGCCACCTGCCTTCCCTTAAAATCATTTCTGGCTATGAACTTCCGTAATTTCCCTCCGGGTTTATATCCGTAGCAACCTGAGCCCAGGAAAACAAAGGAGTCTTTATCCAGTTCCCTTTTCACCTTAACATTCTCTGCCTTAACTCCCAGCTCTGCGGCGATGACTTCGGCGACCTTTTTGGTGTTCCCACACATAGAATAATAAACAACTTCAAACATTTTTGCTATCTCCTTTAACCTATCATAAATCCCTATTCAAACCCACCGTGTTCTTTTGCTCCTGGTTATTTATAGTAACAGCTCAGGCTCCCTACTTGAGCCTGGTGAGAGACAGGGCTTTCTCAGAAGATAATTGTAACAATATAGGGCATTGGATGCAAAGAATAGAAGGCAAAACAATGGTTAACCCACCGCTTGCGGGGTAGTTAGTCTCGTTTGCCCCATAAAAACACCGAGCAGATTAGCGTCATTACGACCACGGCAATACTGGCAATGGTAAAGCTGGGGTAGAAGCCAGACCGGTCGATGAAGTACCCCATCACAGGAGCAAGTACAGCGCCACCCTCAATGCCCGCGGAATAGTATATGCCATATATCATCGAACGGCGACGCTCTGGCGTCTGACCAATGATGTAGGCTTCTGACGTTGGCATACGGATATACATAACAATGCCGATAATTAATAGTAGGGCACCGATACCCAGGCTATAAGAAACGAGGTTCAGTAGGTAGATGAGAGGGCCGGTAATAAGACAGGTTGCTAGCATTACTGGCACACTCCCCAGGCGGTCAGAGAGGTAGCCGCCCAAAGGGCTTGCCCAGAGGCCGGCAAAGTAGAGGATGGATAGGAAGGCCGCCGCTGTCCCTTCACTAACACCGAAGTGGTCAACCATGAACAGTGGGATGAAGGCTATTGTGGCGAAAGTTACTGCTGAGGTGAACGTGGTTAGAATCATAAACGGCACTAGGCGACGTAAGTATCCCGGGGGAGGCGGTGTCTCGTTATGATGGTGGGTTATCGTCTGTTGGGTTTTGCTCATTCTTGCCCGCCGGCCCAGAAGCACATAAAATATGATTCCGAATATCATGGTGGGGACGGCTAACCCGATGAATGAGCCGCGCCACCCCCAGGCAGCAGCAATGGCAGCGGCAATGAGCGGTGCCAGGAAGAAGCTACCACTGCCACCGATTAAGTGGAACCCCAGTGCCCGGCCCCGATTTTTTGGCTCGACCGATGCTGAAATCATTGGTGCTGCGGATGGGTGGTAGCCGCCACCAGCTACTCCCATCAGTGCCAGTAAGACAATCATCATAATGTAGGTTTGCGAAAGCCCGACTAAGAGTCCAGCCAGCGCCACACCGCAGATGCCTGTAGTAATCATTATGCGGGGACCGATACGGTCGGCGAGCCATCCCGCTGGCAGCTGACCGATGCCATATGACAGATTGAATACTGAGACCACCAGTCCCGCTTGGGTATAGTCCAGAGCAAAGTCATCGCGAATAAATGGCAAAAGCGGTACTGGCAGCGCCGTCAACAGGTGATGCGCAAAGTGTGCCAGCATAAACAGGGGGAGCAATCCTCCAAAAAGCGAACGCCTCTTAAATTTCTTAATGGTAATATCCTTCCAAGGTTGCTTTGTAGGCTTTAACACCGCTTACACGGTATTATATTGATTGGAGCACCCGAGATTTTATATTGTGTTTTGTCTCTTGAAGCTGAGCAAGGCTAAACCAATATTATAAGTACTTCTGTTCCAGATTACAATTAGATAACAATCTGGTGGATTGCATAGTCTTAGACTGATTTACTTCAGTTGGGCGTCACTAACAAATTGACCTTTGCCTTATAGTAGGTATAAAATTTCTCCAAATGGCGAAAAAAGGTTATCGACAGATCAGGGCCGCCGTAGTACTAATGATTAGTGTTCCTTTATGGTTGCCGTTGTTGTTTATTAGCAAAGGAGGTAATGCGTATGCAAAGTTCGGGTGTGTCCAGACTCAAGCCAGAAAATTGGTAAAGGGTTTTGAGTATAGAAAGGAGATGTCAGATGAAGCAATATAAATGGCTGAATAAAAGACTAATCACTGGAGTGCTAGTCAGTGTCATTCTGGCAGTGACGGCATCCGTTGGATTGAGCACCAGTCCAATGGTATCAGCCAGTAATCCTCCCCCCGAGACAGAATGGGAGAAGACATTCGGCGGAATTTATTCCGATTATTCCGAGTCTGTCCAGCAGGCCACGGATGGCGGCTACATCCTAGCCGGGGCTACAAATTCCTATGGCGCTGGCCAGTCCGATGCCTATCTGGTCAAGACCGATGCTATGGGGAATGCGGAGTGGGAGAAAACCTTCGGCGGCAGTAATCACGACCATGCCTATGCTGTCCAGCAGACCACGGATGGCGGCTACATCCTAGCCGGTTATACGAGTTCCTACGGTGCCGGTGGCAGGGACGTCTATCTGGTTAAGACCGATGCTGCGGGGAATGCGGAGTGGGAGAAAACCTTCGGCGGCAGTAGTGCGGATTCTGCCTATTCTGCCCAGCAGACCGCGGATGGCGGTTATGTCATGGCTGGCTATACAGAATCCTATGGTGCTGGCTCGCTTGATGTCTATCTGGTTAAGGCCGATGCTGCGGGGAATATAGAGTGGGAAAAGACATTCGGCGGTAGTACTTACGATTTTTGCGAGTCTGTCCAGCAGACCGCGGATGGTGGCTACATCATTGCCGGTGCTACACAATCCTATACTGAAAACTGGTACTATGCCTATCTGGTCAAGACCGATGCCGCAGGGAATACGGAGTGGGAGAAGACCTTCGGCGGCAGTGGTTGGGATGAGGCTTTTTCTGCACGGCAGACCACGGACGGTGGCTACATCATTGCCGGTTTTACGGATTCTTACGGTGCCGGTGGAGGGGATATCTATCTGGTTAAGACTGATGCCGTGGGGAATATAGAGTGGGAGAAAGCCATCGGCGGCAGTTATGAGGATTATGCCTATCGTGTCCGGCAGACCACGGATGGCGGTTATATCCTGGCTGGGGGTACGAGTTCCTATGGTGCTGGCCAGTCCGATGTCTATCTGGTTAAGGTAAGCTCATTGATAAATACGCCAGTTGGTTCGGATGTGACCGTCAGCCTGGAGAGCGCCGCCGTGACATTCCCGGATGTTCAAGAAAGCGGAACTACAACCGCGACCACATTAACGGAGAATCCGGCTGACCCGACGCCGTCTGACTTCTATGTCATTGCGGGAAACTTCGTCGAAATTACCACCACGGCCATCTATAGTGGCCTTGTCACTGTGGGCATCAGGTATGACGAGTCACAGGTGAGTAACGAGGAGAGCCTTGTCCTGTTTCACTGGAGTGGCTCGGAGTGGGAGGATATCACGACTTATGTAGACACGGTAGAAAACATCGTGTATGGCGAGGCAGATAGTCTGTCACTATTTTTCATTGGAGAGCCGGTGGTACTACCGGTAGCTGATGCCGGGGGGCCGTATCTGGTACAGGTGGACTGCAGCGTTGACCTGGATGGGAGTGCCTCATATCACCCGGACGGGACTATAGTAAGCTACGACTGGAACTTCGGGGATAACACCACCGGCAGTGGTGTTTTGGTATCCCACACATATACGGCTGTTGGTATCTACGAGGTAAACCTGACCGTCACCGATGATAGTGGTGTTCAAGCCAGTGACACCACAATGGTAGTGGTCTACGACCCTGATACCGGCTCTGCCACTGGAGGAGGCTGGTTCTGGTCAGCCCCAGGCAACCTCAAACAAGACCCTGAATCAGAAGGGAAGGCTACTTTCGGCTTTGTCGTAAAATATAAGCACGAAACAGCGGGAGGTAATCTGGAGTTCCAGTATCACGTCGGCGATATCAACCTGAAGAGTAGTGATATAACCTGGCTGATGGTAAGCGGTGCTAATGCCCAGTTCCAGGGCGAGGGCACCATCAACGGTGATGGTCTCTATACCTTCAGGGTGCTGGCCAAGGATGGTGATAAAGCGGGAGGACAGCCGGATGAATTCACCATCAGGATATGGCAAGGCATAGATACCGAAGCCGACCCCATTTACCAGGCAATAAATGCTCAGCTTGGCGGTGGGAACATTATCATTCACAACAATTAGATGCCTGCTGTTAGCCGGCACACGCAGGGCGACTAAGCGAGAGGGACCTTTAAGCAGGCCCCTTTCGCTTGGTATGCTGGTGGATAATCTGACGCGTGAAACATTGAACAACAGGACGGGTTGTGTCCCGGTGGCTCAGCCAGTGGGTTTGTCGGAAACACTTGGACCAAAGTCAAGGATATTGAGCCGCAGCCTTTCCTCTCCACCCCAGCGGTCTACTTCCAGGTTATACACGATGTCAAGGGGCGAGGATACCTCATCTAGGTAGTTGCCCAGTCTGAAGCCTACCCCATCCCATACACTACCACCCTGATTTAGCTTCATTCTCAGGTGCTCAGCATTATCGCCCATAGTACGGCAGTCAACAACCTCTACCCTGCGGCTGACGAAGGTAGGGATTGGATTACCACGACCAAAGGGGGCTAGCTGTTGAGCTGTTTGGAAGGTATCCCCCCCGAGGTCAGGCAGGGTAACCTCAGCATCAATATCCAGTTGAGGACGAAGGTCAACCCCAGCTAGTTGGGTAGTGGCAAGCTGAGAGAGACGCTGGTTGAGGTGAGTCAAGTTCTTAGTAGGTAGGGTAAAACCGGCGGCTTGTGAGTGTCCACCAAAGTGAGATAGAAGGCTACTACACTGGTTCAGGGCGAGGATAATATTAAACTCGGGGATGCTGCGGCAACTTCCGCTACTTGTCAACTCGCCTGTTTTGATAACAATAGTCGGGCGGTAGAATTCTTCTGATAGTCTGCCGGCTACCAGCCCGATGATGCCAACAGGATAGTCCTTATCACCGGCTACTAGCAGTGGTGAAATTCCTTGGGCCAATATCTGCTCTCTAGCCTTGGTTAAGACCTTGGTGGTTAGTCTTTGCCGTTCCGCATTTTTCTCTTCTAGCCATATAGTTAACTGGCTCGCCTCTTGTGGCGAGTCTGTCATCAATAATCTGTAGCTGGTCATGGCATGTGCCAATCTGCCGGCAGCATTTAGCCGCGGGGCTAGAACCCAGGAGATACTTTCCGTGTCAAGACTGCCAATGTTTAGTCCAGTCTGGGTTATCATTTCTTTGATGCCGAGGCGGGGGGTAGTATTAATTAGCTTCAGCCCTTGCTTAACCAGATATCGATTTTCCCCCAGTAGGGGTGCCATATCGGCTACAGTTCCCAGGGCTACCAGGTCCATTAATTCATCTGGCTGCTTCTCTTTGCCTACACCCTGAAACAGAGCTTGAAGGAGCTTAAGGGCTACACCGGCAGCAGTTAGTTGTGAATAGGGGTAGTTTGAGTTGGGTAGCTTAGGGTTGACCACAGCTATGGCGGAAGGGATTACAGGTAGAGCGGTATGATGGTCAGTAATAATTATATCGAGCCCCATCCTTTTTGCCTTCTTAACCTGGGATAGGGCAGTAATTCCGCAATCAACGGTAATAACCAGGCTAATGCCTTGTCGGTGAAGATTTTCTAAGGCGGTTGTTTTAAGTCCGTAACCTTCTGTCAGGCGGTGGGGTATGTAGGGGATAACCTTGCCACCAAGGGTGGTTAGCCCCTGGACGAGCAGGGCAGTAGCGGTAATGCCGTCAACATCAAAGTCCCCATAGATAGCGATGTTTTCACCGGAAAGCAAAGCCCGGTAAATTCTGGCTACCGCCGGTTGCATATCAGGCAACAGGAAGGGGTTACCTGATAAACGTTCATCAGCAGCCATAAATGATTCTAGCTGGGATGGTTCAGTGAGACTGCGATTATACAGGAGCTGAGTTATTAGCGGAGGAAAGCCAGAGGTGTTAACCAAATATTTGTCTGGAGCCGATGGCAGAAGATTCCAACGACGATGGTTCAAGCTTATGCCTCGCCATATCGCCGAAATATCAGAACTGAATTATGACCACCAAAGCCGAAGGAATTAGATAGAGCGGTGGTAACCTCTACTCGGCGAGCTACATTGGGTACATAATCCAAATCGCATTCAGGGTCGGGGTGGGTAAGGTTTATCGTTGGTGGTATTATTCCGCGCTGAATAGCCATAATACATATTGCTGCCTCAACAGCACCGGCGCCCCCGATAAGATGTCCAATCATTGACTTGGTAGAGCTTATAGGGATGTTGTAGGCGTGGTCGCCAAACACGGTCTTTATCGCTCTGGTCTCCATCTTATCGTTTAATTGCGTAGATGTGCCATGAGCATTGATATAATCAACTTCAGTAGTAGCTAGCCCTGCCTTATTAAGTGCCACCTGCATAGCCCTAGCTGCTCCCTCCCCATTTTCGATTGGTTGCGTGATGTGGTAAGCGTCAGCACTGGCTCCATAGGCTATAACTTCAGCCAGGATGTTAGCCCCCCGCTTTTGGGCATGGGTGAGATTTTCCAGGACAAGGATGCTAGCTCCTTCACCAATGACAAAGCCATTACGTTCAGTATCAAAGGGGCGAGAGGCTAGTTGTGGCTCACTGTTTCTTGTTGAAAGAGCGTTGAGAGCATTGAAAGCGGCAATACCTATTGGGTTGATTATTGCCTCACTGCCGCCGGCTATCATCGCCTGGGTATCACCACGCTTGATAAGTTCATAAGCAGCGCCTATGGCATCTGAACCGCTGGAGCAGGCTGATGTGATGCAGAGATTTGGTCCTTTCAGTCCCAGTGTAATTGATACCTGGGCTGCAGCCATGTCAGTTATCATCATTGGTGTTAGGAATGGGTTCACTCTATCTGGCCCCTTGTCTAATAGCACTTTGATTTGTTCAAATAGGGTAGTTAGGCCACCAATCCCACTGCCAACTACAACACCGATGCTGTCTTGGTTGCTGGAGTCAATTTTTAACCCAGCCTGTTCCATTGCTTGCTGGCTGGCGGCAACTGCCAGTTGAGCGAAGCGGTCCATGCGGCGGGCATCCTTGCGGTTGATATAATCAGTGGGCTCAAATCCCTTTACTTCGCCAGCAAACTTGGTATCAAGGGGCTTAGGGTCAAATAGGGTAATGTAGTCAATGCCAGACTTACCGGCGATAAGACCTTCCCAGGTAACGGAGGTATCCAGACCAAGCGGGCACAGGATACCTATGCCAGTAACCACCACTCTGTTATTATAGTTATTTATCAACCTCACCTCCCGTTTGCTTGCTTGAGAACATCCTTAGTATAATGTATTTTAGCCATATGGTCAATGTGGTAACGAGGCTTTGTTGACCTATCTTTGGGAAGTAACCCCTAATTGAGATTGATAGGGTGGGTAAAAACTGAGAGCATGAGGGTTGCCTTAGACAGCTTAGGCTGTAAGCTTAATCAAGCCGAGACCGAGCTTTTAGCTAAACAATTTACTGAGGCCGGGTATAAGCTGGTATCTCCGGCTGACGGGGCTGATGTTTATATACTGAATACCTGCACGATTACCCATATTGCCGACCGCAAATCTCGCCACTGGCTCAGACTGGCTCACCGCCGAAATCCTGATGCCCGGCTGGTGGTTACTGGCTGCTATGCTCAGCGAGCGCCCCAGGAGCTAGCTCAGATTGAGGGGATTGACCTTGTATTAGGTAATGAACAGAAGCCACATCTACTGCAGCTACTGGAGGAGTCTGAGTGCCTGAGCCGTCCGGCTTGTGTCCCAGGGGATTCAACAAGCAGCGCTCACACTGGTTTCAGGACTCGTGCCTTGGTTAAGATTCAGGACGGCTGCAACAACCTTTGCTCCTATTGCATTGTGCCCCTGGTGCGGGGTAGAGAGAAGAGCCTGCCCCTTGACCAGGTTGTTGCTGAGGTCAGGCACCGGATGGCTAACGGCTACAAAGAGGTGGTATTAACCGGGGTCAAGATTGGTTCATATAGCTATAATGGGGTTAATCTAAGGGGGCTACTGGAGCATATCTTGGCTGAGACTGATGTAGCCAGGTTAAGGCTTTCCTCTCTCCAGCCTCAGGAAATCTCCCCCGAGCTTATTGCGTTATGGCGTGATGATAGGCTATGTCGCCATTTTCACCTGTCTTTGCAGAGTGGTAGTGACAGTGTGCTCAGGCGGATGAGACGGCGCTACTCCATTAGTGACTATCGGCAGTCAGTATCCCTAATTCGGGCTCTGGTGCCCGAGGCGGCTATCACCACCGATGTTCTTGTCGGCTTCCCCGGTGAGGCTTCATCAGAGTTTGAGCAGAGCTATAAGCTTTGCCAGAAGCTTGAGTTTGCCCGGATTCATGTTTTTCCCTACTCACCACGTGAGGGAACTCAAGCTAGCCAGATGCCAAATCAGGTGGAAGATAGGGTTAAAAAGGAGCGAAGCCAGAGGATGCTGGCTCTGGCTGAGGAAAGCGCTCAAAGCTTCAGCCAGCGATTTTTGGGCAGGACTATGCCAGTATTGTGGGAGAAGCAGACTGATGGTATCTGGTCTGGTCTCGCCGATAACTACATCAAGGTATATACTAAAAGCAATAAAGATTTAACCAATAAGCTGCTGTTGGTAAAGCTGGTAGAACTTTTCAACCAGGATGGGGTGTGGGGGATGGGGTAGGGGGGATATTATTGATGGGTAGCTGCGAAAATCGTAAAAAGAAATAAAGAATTCGGAGGGGAAAGAACATGATTTTTCGGGGGCGAAAACTGTCTGACATTAAGGAACAAGACCTCCAACGTCTTGTACACGACCAAGTGCAGGAACGAGATACTATTGAATATAAGAAGGTTATGTATGGACATTCAGACGAGGATAAAAGAGAAATGCTTAAAGATATAAGCTCAATGGCAAATCACCGTGGTGGTTACTTAATTATCGGCGCCGAAGAAGATGATGAAGGTATTCCAAAAAGTATAATTGGCATTGATACTGGTAATCATGTGGAGCGTATCCGAAATAGTTGCAATGATAACATAGATAAGAGAATAGTGGGATTGGATATCGAGGATGTGCAGCTAGAAAATGGTAGAGTTATTGTTATTGTTTCTATTCCAGAAAGCATGAATGCACCGCACATGGTGACCTTGAAAGGATTAAATCAATTTTGGAAAAGACACGGACGACAAAAGGACAAGATGACGATTGATGAAATTGGTGAGGCTTTCGACAAAAGACTGTCTAATCTAAACCGCTTAGATAGATTTCTATTCACTAGGGGAGCAGAGATCCTCGAAAGTATAGGCGATAATACATACATGGTAATATCATCTTCACCTGCATATCTTCGTGATGAGACCATTTTTAACATCCATGATCAGGATTTGCGTGGGATTATAACCAATCCCCCACAATTAGTGAAAGGTATGGGGAATATTAATTGTGGTCTACCCTATCCTACTATTAACGGTTTGAGAGCAGATAACCGATCCCCGTTTTACAGTGATGAACGTGCTGAGGGAGATTATATTGAGGTATATTCCACAGGGTACGTTGAATATGGTCAGCTAATAGAATGCCCCAAACCGATAACGCAGGACGAGGATCTAGGCTTATATTTTGCTTCTGAATATCACACTGCGCATATAGTAAATTTCATGCGTCTTATCGAAAGGATTTATGAAATCTATTTACCATTGACACCATTGGTTGTCAATTTTGCAATATATAACGCTAAGGGAATGCGTCTGGCTACTGGGGGAAGATACGACAAGAGGGTTAGATGGCAGAAACAACACCTTGAGCTGGGGAAATTCTACACTGAAAATCTCCCCGAAGAACGAAAATTGTTAACTAAAACTATATGTGACCGTCTGTGGCAAGCGTTTCATTATGAAAGAGCAACAGTTTTCGATGATGCGGGCACATTTCAGGCAAGGTAGTCAGTATATCGTCTTTTTACCTATTGCGTATCCATCCCCAAGACCACCGAGGTCTCAATCTGGCGCTGGGGGATGTCCCAGTAGGTTTTTAGTAGCTCATCCTTGTCAGGCAATAGATTAAAACCCCGTCTTTTATAGAAATCAGTTGCCCGGTAAGCATCAGCCCAGGTTCCTACCAGCAAACGGGAGGTAGTAACCAGACCTTTAAGGTGACCTAGCAGTTTGCTGCCTATTCCCTGTTTTTGCCATTGGGGTAACACATAGGTGTGGCGGATGAGGGTAACATCTTTGATTGGTTCAAATCCCACTACCCCAACCAGCTCTCCATTTACCTCCCAGCCGAAGAAGGTCATGCGCTTTATTTCCCGCTCAAGCTCTTCCATAGGCATATAGGGCTGGTGGTAGCGGTCGGCTGGTATAACGCCTTCATAGGCTTTGGCTGCCTCATTGATGATAAAATATATTCTGTTTATATCATCCGGCTGGCATATACGAATCATAAGCCCATCGTAACACATATTGACTATAGGAGGGATGTCCGGTACAATTATTATTGTATTAGGGGGCGATTAGCTCAGTTGGTTAGAGTGCTGCGTTGACATCGCAGAGGTCACTGGTTCAAATCCAGTATCGCCCACCATAGTGGTAATAATATTACCCTGAAGTAGCTGATTGTGTATGTTAGATGGACTATGTCAGGGTCTTATATTAAGCGCCTGTTCCTTATCCCCTTGCCTAGTACTGTCCTCCGGTCTTACCATTTTTGAGGGTTATAAAGATGGTTTTCCTGATTCTAGTGTTTAGTCTTGGTATAGCGGCGACTTTCTTGAAAAGGCTGGGCTCCCCCTTCCCTGTCAGCGGTTCTTCTCCTATTGTTTCTACCTCGGGCATTTCTCCCAATTCATTTAGGATGTTCGCAAGCGGGGTAGGCTTTGGTAAGGCGATTGTAATGGCAGTGTCCCCCTTCCAGGAGCCAACCATTTGCAGCATACGGGACTGAAGCATCTCCTCCACTCGGCTAATGAAGCTTATCAACTGGTTAGCATCAACCGGTGGAGGTATAACCATCTGTACCTCTTCAGGCATGGGGTCACTCTGCTCTTGTAGACGGCTCCCTTTTGCCTTTTCGCCGAATCTCTCTTCATACTCAATTCGGGAATTAGCTGTAATACTCTCACTAATCACTACTTCCCCTTGGTGAACCTGCCTAATAGCTTGGGTAAGTTCCGCACGCTTTGCATCCTTAAGCAGATAACCTACTGCCCCAGCCTCAATAGCCTCAGCCAGGTACTCATCATATAGAGTCAACATAATGACATTGCAGGCGGGCTGTTTATCTTTTAGCTGTCGAGTAAGCTCAATCCCGTCCACCCCGGGCATCTTAATATCCATAAGAACAATATTTGGGGAAAGCAGTTCTACGTGGGACAGGGCTTCTAAACCATTGGCGCTTTGGCCTACTACTTCCATATCCTCTTCTTGTTTCAGCATGTGCTGCAAACCCTCACGTACAACCTGGTGGTCATCAACTAAGAGAATCCGAATATCTTTCTTCATCCTAACCCTCCATTCGTGTAGCTGAAAGAAGTCAATGTAGTTGTGGGACAATTTATGCCCGTTGATGATACCCCTTTAATACCAACTTCGGAAGTCCCAAAGGGATAAATCTATGAGCCAAAAGGGTCAGCTTAATGAGCCTGAAGTTCACATAGGTAGAGAGCTTACCTATTGAATTGGTGCGATGGAAGCAACTAAAAGAGACCCACCGGCCGGGTCTTTTAAGAAGGGGCGCCGAAGTGCTAAATCAGTCTTCTTTTGTAAGCCTCTGATACCGCCTCGGAGCGATTGCGGACCCCCAGTTTTTCGAAGATGAGGCGTACGCTTCTCTTAATGGAGGCCTGGCTCAAAAAAAGCTGGTTAGCAATCTCCTTGGTGGTTACACCATCAGCAATCATTCGGAGAATAGCCAATTCCCGCTCTGACAGGTAAGCTCGCTGTTGGCTCTCAGCCGGAGCGACAAGCTCAGTTAGTTGGTCTCGACTGAGAGATAGATTGAGTGGCGAGCGGCCCTGGTGGACGGCTCGGATAGCTTTTATCAGTTCCTCGCGCTTAATATCCTTAAGCAGGTAACCCGCTGCCCCAGCCTCAATAGCCTGGGCCAGGTACTCATCATATAGAGTCAACATAATGACATTGCTGGAGGGTAGTTTCTCCTTTAGCTGTCGAGTAAGCTCAATCCCGTCCACCCCGGGCATCTTAATATCCATGAGAATAATCTCGGGGGAGAGCGACTCTACCTGAGTGAGTGTCTCTTTAGCATTGCTTGCCTCACCCACCACCTCCATATCGGCTTCAAGCTCCAGCATATGCCGCAGTCCCTCACGCACAACCTGGTGGTCATCAACCAGAAGTATTCGGATGGTGTCCATTTATCTTTCCTCTATTTGAGGCTGAATGGGAAGTCGCAAGGTTATAGTAGTTCCAGCCTCTTCGCCTGTCTTTATCTTGATATCTCCTCCCAGCGCCCCCGCCCTCTGTCTCATACCCAGCAAGCCCATACGTCCCACCGATATGGCGCTATCCAGGGTTTGAGGGAGGTCAAAACCTCTGCCATTATCACGAACTTCAACCAAGAGCTTATCTGCTTGGAACTGTAAGCGGAGATTTACCTTGGTGGCATCAGCATGCTTTCGGACATTAGTAAGAGCTTCCTGGACCATGCGGTAAACAGCTATCTCCGTGCTTGATGGGAGGCGAACCGGCGTGCCTACCTCACTAAATTGGCAATCTACACCATCGGTCTTCAAATCTTCAAGGCTCTGCCGCAGGGCATGGCTAAGCCCCAGTTCATCTAAAGCGGGTGGGCGGAGGCCAGTCACTACCCGGCGCAGTTCCTTGAGGCTCTTATCAATGGTGCTTTCCATAGCCGCCAGCTCATCTTGAGCTTCATCGCTGTCATTTCCTGAGAGAAGCGCATTAACGGTCTGAGCTCGATATGAGGCGGCAGCTAGCCATTGAGCAACACTGTCATGGAGGTCAACGGAAATTCTCTTTCGTTCTTCCTCCTGGGTATGGACTGCCTGTGCCAGGAGCTGCCTCACTCGAAGTTGTTCATTTTTGAGGCTATCAAGCATCTCGGCATTTTCTATAGCTACCGCTGCTTCGTTAGCTATGGTCATGAGTAGGTCTACTTCCTCCTTAGAGTATGGAGAATCAGATTGCTTTTTACCCACAGCCAGGATACCGATTAGGTTGCCTTTGCTTCTTATAGGGCAAAGCAGTTCCACTCCCGGAGCCTTAAAAACAACTCTCTCTGCCTCCCACAGTCCCTTAAATTGTGGGATGATATCTATGAGCTCTCGCTTGAGAGCCTTGCCTTCAGTGGTAAGCCAGGTCACAATCGGGTTGTCATTGGTGAGCCTCAGCTTGGTGGATGGTTCTTCCGTTGTAGCTTGCTGGACAAACTGGGTGGTGAAATCACCGCTCTCAATCCTAGGGAATAGCAGAGCTGCCCGCTGGACATGTAGGACTTTTACTACCGGGTCTAGTACGCTTTGTGCCAATTCGCCTAGGTCAAGGACATTGCTTATCCTGTCAGAGAAGCTGAGTAGCATCTGGCGATAGTCATAGGTTTCACGAAAGAAGATTCGGTCTATCCCTTTCTGGAGGAAATTTCTTAAGGGATTGAATAGCACGGCAATCAAAAGGGCGAAGCCAGCGGCGAGTGCCAGACTGC
>JABUBO010000299.1_pt1 | contig 15622 bp, 19 predicted proteins | sample 7240361 | NCBI WGS metagenome assembly JABUBO01 (sample SAMN07256346, study PRJNA390944) | subsurface metagenome | isolation source: Methane hydrate marine sediment | place: Pacific Ocean: Eastern North Pacific, ODP site
TTAAGAAGCTCACGCTGCTGCATGAGATGCTTTTTTATGCTATGAAGGCAAAACAAACCATCGACACTGCAAATGTGGAAAAACTCAAATCTCTACTGAATCATTTCCACGAATCATATTATGGCAAAGCCGCCGAAGCCGAGCATAAACATTGAAGAGAAAGTGGTAATATTATGATGGAAAGAAAAGATATTGTAACCTTTAAGGGCAGCCCCCTTACGCTCGTCGGTAATCCGGTCAAGGTCGGTGATAAAGCACCGGATGCAGAGGTGTTGGCGAATGATTTGTCACCGGTTAAACTTTCCGGCTTTCGGGGAAAGGTTTGTGTAATCTGCTCAGTCCCGTCTCTGGATACGCCGGTATGTGATACGCAGACCAGAAAGTTCAATGAGCAAGCTGCATCGCTGGGTGATGATGTAGTTGTGTTGACTATCAGTATGGACCTTCCGTTTGCACAGCAGCGCTGGTGCGGCTCAGCAAACGTGGTAAATGTCCGGACACTTTCAGACCATCGCAAAGCGGATTTCGGCAATGGATTCGGCGTTCTTATTAAGGAATTGCGGCTTCTGGCTCGGGCGGTATTTGTGGTGGACGCAGAGGGGATTATCAGGTATATACAGATAGTTGATGAATTAACTGACGAACCGGATTATGAAGCGGCATTAAAAGCGGTAAAAGAGATGAAAAAGTATAAGTGTCTTATGTGCGGATACATTTACGACCCGGCTGTTGGTGACCCTGACAATGGGGTGGAAGCAAATATCCGCTGCCGGACGGGACCAGCTACAATTCTTACATAGTACGGGGCAATGAAAAAGTAGCATTGTTAGATACGGTGGACCCAGCCAAAACAGAAGTTTTATTAGACAATCTTATCAGGCTTGGGATTAACAAGATTGACTATGTTGTTGCGCATCATGCTGAACAGGACCATTCCGGGTCTCTGCCGGATATTTTGCTGGTATATCCGGATGCAAAGGTAGTAACGAATCCCAAATGTAAGGATATGCTGATAGACCTGCTCGGCATAGAAGACGATAAATTTATCACGGTCGAAGATGGTGAAACACTCTCGTTAGGCGACAAGACTCTGCAGTTTGTTTACCTTCCCTGGGTGCACTGGCCGGAGACTATGGGAACATATCTTAAAGAGGATAAGATACTGTTTCCGTGCGATTTCTTCGGCGCTCACCTTGCGTCCAGTAGTCTGTTCGTTGACGATGAGGCGGTGGTCTATGAATCGGCAAAGCGATATTTCGCCGAGATTATGATGCCTTTCAGGCGGCAAATAAATGCCAACCTCGCAAAGCTTGATGACTTAGATATAGAGATCATTGCACCGAGTCACGGGCCGGTACACAACAGGCCCAAGCTCATCGTTGACGCTTACAAAGACTGGGCTTCTGAGGCCGTCAAAAATGAGGTGGTAGTGGCTTATGTTTCGATGCACGGCAGCACGGCTAAAATGGTCTCATATTTTGTCGAGGCCTTGATGGACAGAGGCATTACAGTAAGGCAGTTTGAGCTTTCGACGGTCGATATCGGCAAACTTGCGATGGCATTGGTAGATGCAGCGACTGTTGTCATTGGCTCACCTACGGTTCTGACAGGGCCGCATCCGTGTGCAGCTTATGCAACTTTCCTGGCAAATGCTCTCAAACCCAAGACTAAATTTGCTTCTATCATAGGCTCTTACGGCTGGGGCGGTAAAATGGTCGAGCAGTTAACGGGCATGTTAACAAATCTCAAGGTAGAGGTTCTCGAACCGATATTGGCAAAAGGCCAAGCCAGGGACAGCGATTTTGCAGCGATTGAGAGGCTCGCCGATGAAATCTTGACCAAACATAAAGAGCTTGGAATCGCAATGCAGAAATGAAAAACTGGATTCCCGTTTTCGCGGGAATGACAATATTATGAAAGGGATTTATTATGGCTGAAAAACTTCAAATTTACAAATGTGCGGTTTGTGGTAATATTGTCGAAGTGCTTCATGGTGGTGCCGGTGAGTTGGTCTGCTGTGGTAAGCCGATGGAGCTTTTAGATGAAAAAACCGCAGACGCAACGACAGAAAAGCACGTACCTGTAATCGAGAAAATCGATGGCGGCTATAAAGTCAAGGTCGGTTCTGTGCCGCATCCTATGGAAGAGAAACACTATATCGAATGGATTGAGCTGCTGGCCGATGGCAGGGCATATCGGCAGTTCCTTGAACCGGGGATGCCGCCTGAGGCGATATTTAACGTTGAGGCCGACTCTGTCAGCGCAAGAGAGTATTGCAATGTTCACGGTCTGTGGAAAGGGTAAGAAATGATAAGCAAAAAGATGGAAGAGGCCTTGAACGGGCAGGTGAACGCTGAGTTGTATTCGGCATATCTTTACCTGTCAATGGAATCCTATTTCAAGTCGTTGAATTTGAATGGTTTTGCCGGCTGGATGAGGGTGCAGACACAGGAAGAAGTAGCACACGCGATGAAGATTTATGACTTCATAAACGAACGCGGCGGCAGGGTTACATTGAAGGCTATAGAAGGGCCGCCAACAGAATGGGACTCACCGCTGGCGGTTTTCGAGGCGGTTTATGCACATGAACAAAAAGTTACAGGCCTGATTAACGACCTGGTGGATTTGGCTATTAAAGAAAAAGACCATGCCACAAACACCTTTTTGCAATGGTTTGTCAATGAGCAGGTCGAAGAAGAGTCCTCCGCCGACGAAGTAGTACAGCAACTAAAAATGATGGAAAATGCCCCGGGCGGAATGTTTATGCTCGACCGTGAATTAGGACAACGAGTATTTACACCGCCCGCAACCGAAGGAGAATAATGATGAGCATCTCTTTTAACGCAATCGAAGTCTTTGAAATAGCAGAACGGATTGAAAGAAACGGCGTAAAGTTCTTTCGCAGAGCTGCAGAAGTCCTTTCTGACCAGTACCTGTGTCAGATACTGTTAAGCCTTGCCGAGATGGAAGCGGAACACGAAGAAACCTTCGCCAATATGAGAAAACAGATATCGAACAAGGAATGGGACCTGATAACTTTCGACCCCGAAGACGAAATGACCTTGTACCTCCGGACGATTGCTGATGGTCACATCTTTGACCTGAAAAAAGACCCAGGCGAGCAGCTAAAAGACAAAGAAACCGCAGAGGACATTTTAAAATATGCCATCGAGGCTGAAAAGAATTCAATCATTTTCTATCTCGGCCTGAAAAATTTCGTTCCTGCAAAGGCCGGAAAGGACAAAGTCGATGAAATTATCAAGGAAGAAATGGACCATATTGCCGAATTAAATCTAAGATTATCAGCCTCGAAATATCTAAAAAGAATTTCGACTTGAGTCAATTACATAAAGCTTGACTTTCCAATACAAACTTAACATTCTACCGAAGACGAGGCTCAGCAGCGTAGCCGGGCAATTAAACAATGAGAAATCACGGTTTATATGTTCATTAATCTAAAAAGGAGATTTGAAAATGAGTGATAAAAAAAAGTTGACCACCGCGTTCGGGATACCGGTTGGCGACGACCAGAACTCCATGACTGCTGGTAGCCGTGGGCCAGTTCTCATGCAAGACGCGCATCTTCTGGAAAAATTGGCCCATTTTGACCGTGAACGTATTCCTGAGCGTGTAGTGCACGCCAAAGGTGCCGGAGCCGGAGGCTATTTCGAAGTAACCTCAGATGTAACTAAGTTTACTAAGGCCAAATTCCTTTCCAAAATTGGTAAGCGGACCGAGGTTTTTGTCCGTTTTTCCACTGTAGGCGGCGAAAAGGGTTCAGCCGATGCCGCGCGCGACCCCCGCGGCTTCGCTGTTAAGTTCTACACCGAGGAGGGGAACTACGATATGGTTGGGAACAACACCCCCGTTTTCTTCATTCGTGACCCTATAAAGTTTCCTGATTTCATCCACACCCAGAAACGGCACCCGGCCACTAACTGCCCGGAGCCTAACATGTTCTGGGACTTTCTTTCGCTGACTCCGGAATCAATCCACCAAGTCACTATTCTGTTCTCCGACAGGGGCACACCCGCTACTTACCGTCATATGAACGGATACAGCAGTCACACCTTCAAATGGTACAACGAAAAGGGCGAGTACTTCTGGGTACAATATCATTTTAAAACCGACCAAGGCATAAAGAACCTTACAAGAGAGGAATCGACCCGCATATCAGGTGAGGATCCTAATCACGCCACACGAGATTTGTATGATACCATCGAGAGGGGCGAATATCCGAGTTGGACGCTACAAATGCAGATCATGACTCCCGAACAGGCAAAAGACTACCGATTTGATATCTTTGATATCACTAAGGTCTGGCCCCACAGTGATTTTCCTCTAACCGAAGTAGGTCGCATGGTTTTGAATCGCAATCCCAAAAACTATTTCGCCGAGGTCGAACAAGCAGCCTTTTGCCCTGGTAACTTGGTACCTGGAATTGCCGCCTCGCCGGATAAAATGTTGCAGGCACGCATCTTCTCCTACCATGATACCCACATCCACCGTCTGGGGTCCAACTACCACCTTTTACCGGTGAACGCACCTAAAGCCGCCGCCGAGAACAGTTACCAACGCGATGGTTTCATGCGTGTTGACGAAAACGGTGGTGCTGGTCCGAATTACTGGCCCAACAGCGTTGGAGGTCCTGCACCAGATCCGGATTCCTTAGAGCCACCATTTGAGGTATCTGGCCAGGCAGACCACCACGCTTACACGCACCCCAATGACGATTTCGTACAAGCCGGTAACCTTTACCGCGATGTCATGACCGATGAAGATCGCGAGCACCTTGTCGGAAACATTGTAAGTCACTTAAGTGGTGCTCAAAAACGAATCCAATTACGTCAGGTGGCGTTGTTTTACAAAGCAGATCGAGACTATGGCCAAAGGGTTGCGAAAGGGCTGGGTTTGGATACCAAGAAAGTTAAAAGTTTGGCAGAAATGTCCCAGGAAAACAGAGCTAAAGCCACTGCCCAATGAGCTTAAGCACTAATTTTGTATAGAACACAAGAGAATATTACAAATCCGCAACTGAAAGGAGAAGAATAATGGTTATGCCATTTAACGCTGATGAAGTTTTTGAGATGGCCGAACAGATAGAAAGAAACGGAGCCAAGTTTTACCGTGCCGCAGCAGAAAAATTCCCGGAGGTCAGTCAGGTGTTCTCAGACCTTGCAGCTATGGAAGATGAGCATGAGAAGACTTTTGCAGCTATGCGGTCGGAGCTTTCCGGAACAGAAGTGGTACCGCCTGTTTTCGACCCCGATGGTCAGGCACAGATGTATCTGCGCGTGATGGCCGATGAACACGTTGTTAACGTCAAAACCGACCCTATCGAGCAGTTGGCCGGTAAGGAAACACCCGAAGAAGTCTTGAAAATAGCTATCGGCCTGGAAAAAGACTCCATTGCTTTTTACGTCGGCCTGAAAGAGTCTGTCTCGTCCAGGGCGGGCAAGGACAAGGTTGAGGCCATAATTAAAGAAGAAATGGGCCATATAGCTACCTTGAGCCAAAAACTGGAAGCTTTGAAATAGCCAGGACGGCTAAGTGAGCTGCAATATGGAGCAGCCCCCAAAAGCCCAACCGGCTTGGGAGACAGGGATGTTGGACCTGGAATCTTTATTCAAACTAAGCTATCCAATGTGCATAATCTGCTCGAAGAAGGATGACAGATTCGACGGCTGTATCGTCAATACCATTTTTCAGATTGTCCCTGAGCCGCCAATGGTGGCTGTCAGCGTTAACAAACAAAATTTGACTCACGAGTACATTACGAACAGCAAAGTTTTCACCGTATCCATCCTCGCTGAAGGCACGCCCCCGGAGTTCATAGGCAGATTTGGTTTCAGGACCGGCAGAAAAATAGACAAATTTGAGCAGGTAAAATACAAAACAGGGCAGACCGGAGCACCGATAATCCTGGACAACGCGGTCAGTTTTATCGAAGCTAAGGTCCTCGATGCAATTGACGTTGAAACACACACTCTCTTTATCGGCGAAATTACAGCTTGCGAAACTATTGATGAAAACAAAATACCGATGACATATACTTACTACCGTGATGTCAAACACGGCAGAACACCGCGGACAGCGGCGACTTACATAGAAAAGAAACCAAAGGAAATATCAAAACAAGGAGCCAAAAATATGAAAAAGTACAAGTGTCTTATGTGCGGTTACATTTACGACCCGGCTGTAGGTGACCCTGACAATGGGGTGAAAGCAAATACCGCTTTTGAAGATTTGCCCGACGATTGGGTATGCCCCGATTGCGGCGTCGGCAAAGACGAATTTGAGCCGGTGGAAGATTAAACACCATTAAGGGAAAAGCATAGACATTATTTGAGAACAGCCCAAAATAAGGAGCGGTTATTGTGCCGGAAATAAAGCCGACAATAGATAAAAGGGAGATTCTCTGTGCAGAGACTGTGGCGGGACCTAACGCATTTGTTGTCTTTGGTGCATCAGGTGACCTGGCGCATAGGAAACTCCTTGTGAGTATCTTTCGGCTGTTTACGCAGGATTTACTTAGTGACAGATTTTATCTGTTAGGTTGCGGCCGAAAAAAATTCTCCGATGAGGATTTCCGTAAAAAGGCGGAGCAATCAATACGAGAAAATTCCGACTATCTGTCCTCGAAAGACTTAGATGCTTTTACGAGCAGGCTTTATTACTTAGATGGTGATTACAATGATGCAGACTTTTACAGACGTATCAAAACCAGACTTGCAGAGTTAGAGCAAAAGCATAAAGTCTATGAAAGCCTGGTGTTGTATCTTTCAGTTCCTCCTTTTTTATACACCACGATAGTAGAGCATCTCGGCTCGGCAGAACTGGTTTGTCCGAAGAAACTCACCACAGAGAAACAGATTAAGCTGGTCGTTGAAAAACCATTCGGCAGAGACCTGCAAAGCGCAGTGGAATTAAATAACAGAATACATCGATGTTTTGACGAGTCTCAAATTTATCGAATCGACCATTATCTCGGCAAGGAAACGGTTCAAAATATCCTGATGCTGCGTTTTGCTAATACTATCTTTGAGCCGATATGGAATCGAAATTACATAGATAACGTGCAAATCACTATTGCTGAAACGGATGGGGTTGAACACAGAGCAGGTTACTATGACACGTCCGGTGCTCTTCGAGATATATTCCAGAATCATATGCTTCAAATGCTTGCTTTGGTGGCGATGGAATCACCAATATCCTTTCAGGCAGACCATATCCGTGATGAGAAGGTCAAACTGCTGCGTTCGATTCGGGCGTTTGATGTTAATAAGCTGGACGATTTTTGTGTGCGAGGACAATATGGGCCCGGCTCGATAAACGGTAAGAAAGTCAAAGGCTATTTGGAAGAGTCTGGTGTAAAAACAAATTCAAAAACAGAAACCTTCGTTGCTGCGAAACTGTTTATCGATAATTGGAGATGGCAGAGCGTGCCTTTTTATTTAAGAACCGGCAAGAGGCTTCCGACAAAAGATACTGAGATTGCAATCACTTTCAAGAAAGTTCCTTATTCGATGTTTTCTTCTGTCGGTCTTGATGAGCTGCCGCCCAATGTCCTTGTCTTGCGAATACAGCCGGAAGAGGGAATATCGCTCAGCTTTCAGGCTAAAAGACCCGGCTCAAAGATTTGTATAAGCACACTCAATATGAATTTCAGCTATAAAAGCGTTTTCCTGGTTGACATGCCCCAGGCCTACCAGAGATTGCTTTTGGATTGCATGGTTTCTGACCAGACACTCTTTACAAGACAGGATGATGTCGAGGTTTCTTGGCGCCTATTTACACCAATATTACAGGCCTGGGAACAGGATGAGTCGGCGCCTTATAAGTATTCTGCCGGTAGTGAGAGCTTTGCAGAAGCTGACAGACTTATCGAAGCCGACAACAGGAAGTGGCGAAAACTTTTAGAACCAGGGATGAGCCGATAAAACTATGGGATTTCAGAACGTATTGATAGCGTTTGGGTTAACACTATTCGCGGGTCTATCAACAGGATTGGGCAGTGCTTTGGCATTTTTTGCCAAGCGAACTAACACAAAGTTGCTCTCTGCTGCCCTTGGTTTTTCTGCGGGCGTTATGATATACGTTTCATTCGTGGAGATATTTCCCAAAGCAAAAGACTCTCTCATTAACGAATTAGGCCAAGTCGCTGGTTATTGGGCTACTGTTCTGGCTTTTTTCGCCGGTGTTATTTTTATTGGCATTATAGACAAGCTGGTACCATCGTTTGAAAATCCACATGAAGTTCACAGAACAGAGGAAATGGATGAACCAGAATCGGCAGCCAGGTTCAGGAAACTTTACCGAATGGGTTTATTTACGGCACTGGCAATCGCAATACATAACTTTCCGGAAGGACTGGCCACTTTTTTAAGTGCTCTAAAAGATACGAAGCTCGGAATAGCAATAGCTATTGCCATAGCGATACATAATATTCCTGAAGGTGTTGCTGTTTCAATTCCCATATTTTACGCAACAAACAACAGAAAAAAGGCATTCATTTACTCGTTTCTCTCAGGATTGTCTGAGCCGGTAGGTGCGCTAATCGGCTACGTTATTCTCTTTTCATTCCTTAACGACCTGGTATTCGGCATACTCTTTGCTTCAGTAGCAGGCATAATGGTATTTATCTCGCTCGATGAGCTCCTGCCCACTGCCAGAGAATATGGCCAGCCCCATCTGGCAGCCTACGGATTAGTCGCTGGTATGGCAGTTATGGCTCTGAGTTTGCTTCTATTCGTGTAAATAGCAGGAACATTTGGAATATGATGAGTTCAAGTCAGCGGTGCTTAGTGAATAAACGGCTGGTTATAATAAAGGATGTGCTGGAAAAACTGTACAGCAAGTACAATCATCACGATTTGATAAAACCAGACCCGCTGCAGTTTGTATATCGGTATGACAAGCCCTCTGATATGGAGGTTGTTGCCTTGTTGGCGGCGGACCTTGCCTATGGCCGGGTCGAACAGATTCAAAAAAGCCTGACCAACCTGTTCGAGCGTATGGGTGAAAGTCCGTATGCTTTTGTAAGAGGTTTTGGCAAAGCTGAGCAGAAAAGCCTAAAAGGCTTCAAACATCGTTTCACAACGGACCAGGACATTTCGGATTTACTGATGTTGTTGAAGAAAGTCCTGAACCGATATGCCGGTATCGAGGAGTTTTTTATTCAGGGTTACAATCCACGTGATATAAATATTGTTCCGGCATTGTCGAAATTCTGCAATTCACTTATTGATATGTATGCTGCTGAGCACAACCCAAAAACACGCCGGGGATTGAAGTATTTGTTAGTCAATCCCGCTAAAGGCAGTGCCTGCAAAAGGCTTAACCTTTTTCTGCGGTGGATGGTGCGTGATGACGATGTTGACACCGGGCTGTGGAAATCGATTGACAAGGCCAAGCTCATTGTGCCGGTTGATGTGCATATGGGCAGATTGTGTAAGATATTAGGGCTTTACCATCGGAAGGCGGTTTCTTTAGCAACGGCAATAAAAATAACGGAGGGCTTTGCTGAAATTGAGCCGGCCGACCCCGTAAAATATGACTTCGCACTGAGCAGAATCGGAATCGTGGAAAATTGCAATGGTCAATATCGCAATGCTTGTGAGCTATGCGAGCTGTTCCTGTTTTGTTGTCAGCGATAATTTAATGTCCGGTATAGGCCGGTCATTTTCCGAAGTCTGGCTTTGTTGTATCATCACCTGAACCCTTGACCTTAAATACTTTTGCCGGCTTGCCGTTTCGCAGCAATTCCTCGACTTGCTCTTCGATGACCATACATCTTTTCTTCAGCTCAAAAAATCCATGCCACCATGCATAATCCGGCGCCATCATTGCCGCCCCGAATCGCGCCCGTCTTCCCTCATGGTGCCATAATTCATACATATCGATTTCAAGCTTTTCATCGAGGTCTTTCGACTTGTCGAGTAGCTTCTTTTCGTAGAGCTCGTCGATAAGCTTTTTCATCGGCTTGTAGTAGTTATCGTTATAGTTGACAACGGCGGCATCGAGACGAGTGAAATGCCCCGTCGTCCAGGCTTGAGAGTGACATGCCAGGCAGATTGTTTCCATCTTCTGGCGCTCTTTTTTCCAGTCGGTCTTTGCCGGCCAAGGCTTGAACTCGCTTGGACGAACTGTAAGCGGTGTCTGTGTTTCCCATGCGAGACGCTCCGTAACATCGTGCGTGGCCGCAACGCTGTTGACGCCGGACATATGACAAACCGAACAGGTAGGCGCTCGATAATCAACTCCTGGCGTCCACGTCCCCGGGGCAGCATTCCAGTTCCAACTATCACCCTGGGCATGGTAAATCGCGCCGTGCTTGGACTCATCATATATTTCGACTTGTGGATGGTCCGGGCCCAGATGACACTGGCCGCAGGCCTCCGGCTTTCTCGTTTCCGACAAAGAAAACTTATGCCTGGTATGGCAGCTTGAGCAGCTTCCTTTGCTGCCATCCGGATTTATCCTGCCGACACCGACATTCGGCCAGGTACTGGTATCAAATTTTCCGTTTTCAACTTTCACTATGCTGCCGTGGCAATGGAAGCAGCCTGTTTGCCGCTCGATGTCGTTGTTCATACCGTCATTCAACCACGGATCGATTTTCCATATCAATTCAAGGGTATTGGCATGTTTACTCTTGGCGTATTGTGCAGCTTCGGTCGGATGACATCTCGAGCAATCCTTCGGCGAAACAATGGCGCTAATAGGAGTTTTGTCATGTTGGAGGTGGTCTTTGCTTATATCAGCATCCGCCGGACCGGCGATGTGACAATCCAGACAGGAAATATTTGCATGGGCATGCCGGCTGGACGCCCAGTCGGCGACGATTCCCTTGCTCTTTTCAGCGTGACAATCGATGCACTCCTGGGCATCTTTCGATACACTCCTGACGATGCGATATTCCTTCAGAGGTGGGGAGGCTATCTGCGATGTCTGCTCGGCTCGAACAGTTGTTGTGATTATTAATGCAGCAATGAAAATCCATGCAATAACAACTAAAGCATATTTTTTTATAGTTTCCATATTCTTTTCCTTCCCCGTTTAAGGTGAAAACAGTTTATTTTGACGCTGGTGTCCAACATCTTCATGACATTCGATGCATCTATTTTCCGGAGCTTCGGGCTCAGCCAATGCTGCTGTGTGCGCAATCCTCGCAGCCGAACCACTGGGCTTGGCGAGCAAATCATCATGACAATGCAGACACCTTTGGTTCGATATATGGTCAAGAACTTTTTGGCGAATCTTCTCGCCGTCATACTCGCCGCCAAAGTAATGTTTATAAATATCCTTGGCGCCTTCGTATGCTTTGGCAGTTATATGAGCAAAATACTTGTCTTTTTCCGGAAGGTGGCAGTCGATGCACTCGATACGAATACCATTGGCATTCATACCGTGCGATGAAAGCTCCCAGGTCAGGTATGCGGTATTCATCTCGTGACACTTGCTGCCGCAATACTCGGATTTTGATACAGGTACCATCGCCGCATTGAGCGCAACAAAGCACAGTAAGGCAAAAGCAAATCCGGCAAGAAACGTCAATGCTCTTTTCTTAACAGTTTTGCATATTAAGCTAATTATCCCGGCCCCAAATTTAAACATGCCCGTAATTTATTAACGTATCAAAGCAATGCAAGACTTTTTTCCATTCCTGCGGTAAAATGCAGCAAGGTACACAATTTTAGATTTACCATATTTGAGGATGTGACTGGTTCTTTATGATATATTAGCGTGGATAAGAGAGTTCTTGGAAAATGTGGAGTATTTATGTGCAGCAACAAAGAAAAGATAAAAGTATTATTCCTTTGTACGGGCAATTCGTGCCGGAGCCAAATTGCTGAGGGCTGGGCCAGGCACTTAAAAGGTAGCGTTATTGATGCGTACTCTGCGGGGATTCGCCCCATCGGTGTCAGTTCCAGGGCAATAAAGGTAATGGCCGAGGAGGATGTGGACATCTCAATGCACGAATCCCAGCAAATTGACGAATTTTCGGAAATCGATTTTGATTATGTATTAACATTATGCGATAATGCCGCAGAGAATTGTCCTGTATTTAGCGGCAAAGCTAAAGTTATCCACAAGCCATTTGACGACCCATATTTTGCATCCGGCAGTGAAGAGCAGATTATGGCAACCTTTCGAAAAGTGCGGGACGATATAAGAACGTTTATTGAAATCCTGCCGGAGGGCCTTAAAGGCAAAAGTGGTTAAGAGTTGAAACGCAAAATGAAATCGGAACAATTAGAAAAATACACTTCTGCGATAACGCTTTCGGATATGGAAATATTCGTTTTTCCGGAGCTTATGTACGCCCTTGTTTTAGCCAATATCATGAGCCCGATTATCTGGCAGTGGCGGAAGCTCGACTGTTTCAAAAAACTTGAGGGCAAGAGCAGCTACAGGAAATTGATGCGGCTAAGGCAGTTTATAATGGACGAGTTTGAGTTTAATCTTGACCTTGAGACCTGGGGACTGACAAGCAAAGACAAAGAGCTCAAAAGGTTTGAGAAGTTTGTTTCTCTCGGTGATATTGCTAAAAGCAACGCTCTGTTCGGCTATCACGGCGACAAATATTATTTTGATGTGGATATCCGCCGACACTTTGGTCTGGACAAATATGACAGTGACATCATCCCGTACTGGAAGACGGAAACCGTCGAGGCCATGAATGCCTTTCGCCTAAAGGAAGGTTACAAAACAGCAGCCGGTGAATGTGTATCTCTTGCCGCCCTTTATGCTGCCGCGGCGTTTATAGTATGCGAAATACCGCTGGAAGATATTTTTATGATACTCACACCGCTTCATTCGCAAAACTTCATCGACCTTCAGGATGGAATTCTGACCAACAACAGAAGGCTCGTTACAAAAACGATGTGGTTCAATGGTACCGCTATTTCCAATAAGGCCCAGCGGGCACTGCGCAACGAAAACATTACAATCGTGGCCCATTCATCCGGCTATGTACATTGTTTGTATAAAGATGCAACAATAGACAAGAAACTTTATCAGGATTTTAGCAGGAAGCTCGATTCATATTTATCGGCTGAGTTATCGCTCTCTGTCTTTGCAAATTTTCTGCGGTCAAATCGAAAATATCAAAAGTTCTTTCAGGTCTGCCGCGAATGTCACGGACAGGCACAATTCTTAAAGGCCGAGGTTCTTTTCCATTACGAGCACGGGAGTAATTACAGGGTCGCCGACAAAACTTTCGACAAATTGCTTGCGGATATTTCGGATGAAGATTTTGTTTCATACCAGCTTCCCGGCAGAATCCGCTGTGATGAGCTTGATGAATTTATAGAAAAGCAAAAGCCTGACATCAAAAGCATCGAGGGCAAAGCGGCATTTAGAAAATATGTTGAGCCGGTTATCCCTGAGGCCCAGCAGTTTGTGGATGAATTAGCCGATTTTATGCACATCGAAGTGAAGCTGCCTGCTTCGGACAAGAATTTTCTGTCCGCTGAGCCAATAGAAATATCCGTAGAGCAAAGTAGAGAGCAGATAATCGACTATCTCAAGCAAGTGCGCCAAAGCAATCCCACTGCTGACCTTGCCTTTTATTCATATCGTGATATGGAGAGTTGTAACTGGCTGCCGTTCGTCAAAGCAGCAGTGCAGCGCAACCCGGTCTCAATTCAGATGGTCAAAGCAATGTCGATAAAAGAAATATATGCGTGGCTTGAACAAATTAAAGATGCCTCGATTTACGATGGCAGGCGATTGGCGCAGCCCGATGAAGTGGCGAACTACAAGACCGGAGACGGACTCGAAAAGGCGTTCTTGTTGGCTAATGTCATCCGGGAAAGGAACCCGGAGCAAGACGTTGAAATAATCGCAGATAACAACTTGGTAATCTTAAAAGGGCAGCATGAGCACAGATTCGTATCCAACAAAAACCTCGAAAAGAGTATTATCATTAGTACAGACGGAAAAATTGCCGTAGGCGACTGATATAGGATTTTTTACCACTCGACCTGAACTATTATTTTCGTCTGAATTTGGCATAAAAAATGGCGGTGCCTTCGACAAAATTGAACACTCACGAATTATTAGACCTGTTTTTTTAAGCTTTGAAAAGGACATAAAACCTCGATAAACACCGCGAAACAGCGTTTTTCCAAGTTAAACATATAATTATTTTAAAATATTTTGTTTTTTTATTGAACTAATCTATATATTGGACTATATTAGTCCTATATGAGGCTTGATGATTATTGAGGTAAATTGAATATGGATATTTTGAGGAGAAATACAGACTATGCTCTGCGTGCTATGGTAAACCTGGCTGGGCATTATGGTCAGGAACCCGTTTCAACCAGGCATATAGCTCAGGCTGAGGATATTTCTTATGAGCTTGCCTGTAAGCTGATGCAGAAACTTCACAATGCCGGGCTGGTGAAAAGCAGTATGGGCTCAAACGGCGGGTTTGCCTTAAGCAAAAAGCCGGACAAGATAAATATGCTGGAAATAATAGAGGCGATTCAAGGACCCTTGAGCTTAAACAGATGTTTGTTGGAGGAGAATATCTGTCCGAACAAGGACTGCTGCGCGATAACGGTGGAACTTGCCAAACTTCAAAAGTATATAGGCAAATATCTTCTCGGCATTACGTTAGATGAATTGTTACGAAGCCGACGTGCAAAGATAAAAGGTAATGCAAAGAAATATAAAAGGAGAAAAAGATGACCTGCAAAAAGGAAAAGTCCGGTGTCATCAAGGCGTGTGTTGCTAAAGGGCAAAAGCTGGCGGATTTGGTCGAATACTCGAAGGATTCGATTGTTAGTAAAACAATAATCGATAAGCCGGTGGGGACAATTACTTTGTTCGCCTTCGATAAGGGCCAGAAGCTAAGCGAACATACGACCCCTTATGATGCCGTTGTACAGGTTCTTGATGGGAACAGTATGTTGACCATAGATGGCCAAGACAAGCACGTTACAGCCGGAGAGATTATCATAATGCCGGGCAATGTGCCGCATGCAGTTACAGCCCAGGAAAGATTCAAGATGTTGCTAACAATGATTCGTGCATAAGAAGGTGTAATTTATTTGAAATAAGTAAGGGCAGACAGATGTTCAGATGTCCAGGACAAGACCAGAGATTTTGGAAACCGGAAGACATTTTTGAAGTGCAATGTCCCGGCTGCGGTGGGGCGGTCGAGTTTTTTAAGGATGAGCCGAAGCTAAAATGTCGCAAGTGCAAACAAATGGTCGTTAATCCGAAGATAGACCTCGGCTGCGCCGAATGGTGTCAATACGCCGAGCAGTGTCTGGGAGTTAACGTCGTAAAGAACTTGAAGGTTATGCGGGAAAAGCTAATAGAGGAAATGAAAAATGTTTTTGGCAAGGACCAGAAACGGATTGAGCACGCGCTTGCTGTCTTGGATTACGCCGAACGGATACAGAATGTCGAAGGCGGTGACCCGCTGATTGTCAGGGCGGCAGCGATTTTGCACGATATCGGAATCCATGAGGCCGAACGAAAGTATGTCTCGTCAGCCGGCAAGTATCAGGAGATTGAAGGCCCACCAATTGCCGAGGAGATTCTGAAAATATTCGACATTTCGGGTTCCTTTCCCGGATGACATTAGCCAACAAGAACGCCTTTT
>JABUBO010000300.1_pt1 | contig 15568 bp, 15 predicted proteins | sample 7240361 | NCBI WGS metagenome assembly JABUBO01 (sample SAMN07256346, study PRJNA390944) | subsurface metagenome | isolation source: Methane hydrate marine sediment | place: Pacific Ocean: Eastern North Pacific, ODP site
GCGTGGACTCGGCGATATTTAGTATGTTAGAAACTAAAATCGGAATGAATCCTGATGTAGGGGGCTCCATTCGTCTCACACGGCTGATAGGTATCCCAAATACCAAAGATATTGTTCTTACAGGGAGACAATTTGATGGAAATGAAGCCTATCGCTTAGGAGTCGTAAATCGAGTAGCAAAAACTCCAGAAGAATTAGATTCAATAATTAAACAATATACAGACGAATTAATTGATAGCGCTCCTTTAGCAGTTGGTTTAGCAAAAAAATTAATTGATGACTGTTATGGTAAGGATGTGGCTTTCGGATTGGAATTAGAAACTCTTGTAAGTTCCCAATTACTCCAAACAAAAGATGCTACGATAGGTGCTTTAGCAAAACTCCAAAAAACCAAACCCAAATGGAAAGGAAAATAAAAATTAATAATATTTTTCTTAATTTTTCATTCTATTTTTTATTATTTTATATGATAAGACGTTTTAGAATTATATTAATCTGTGAGATTTTAATAATATCTTTCTAAATAAATTTATCACTTATGGAAGATTTAAATAATTGGATAAAATTCTTTTTTTAGAAGTGATAAAATATGAGTAAATGGGATTTGCCACCGAAAGGAGGCGTAATGGATAAACCCCAAGGGATTTATTTACAAACGATGAGTATAACTGAGATTCAAGAACGATTAAAGAAGAATGATGTTATAATCGTACCGCTTGGATCAACAGAAAATCATGGAGGAGCTGCGTGTATTGGTGAAGATACATTTCTTGTGACCCGAATGGCGGAATTGATTGCGGAAAAAACTGGATGCACGGTAGCTGAACCAATATGGTATGGTTCCCATCCTTATCATCATATAGGAATGCCTGGTAGTATCATCGTGCCAGAAGTGCATTTTAAGGGAATGATTCGAGCAGTAATCGCTGGTTTATGGAACATGGGTTTTAGAAAACAGATTTTATTAAATGGACATGGTCAAGAATACGTTATTCCTTCTGCGATTCATGAATGGGCAAAAAATTATCAATTGCCAGCGGTTATTTGTAATGTTAATTGGTACCACGCAATTCCTGAGCATTGCATGGATAAAGAACACGGTGGACCATTTGAAACGCCTTTTATTCACGCTGATGAGGCTGAAACATCATTTTCCATGGTGTTATTTCCTGAAATGATAAAATTAGAAAATGCAACTGATAATAAACCGGTTGGATGGATGCCTGAAGGACATGTTGATAAAGCAGGTAATATTTATCAGAAACCGATAAAATGGTATGGTCAGGTTGGTTTTGGTCCGATAGAGGTGTCTGCTTATCCCGAGGGAAATGTTGGTTGGCCCAGTAAAGGAACATTTGAGAAAGGAAAACCAGGAATTGAGGCACTCCTAGATTATCTTGAGAAATTAGTAAATGATATATTGAAAACTTTTCCTCCTGGAAAATTACCTCCAATAGAAGGTATAACACAAAGAGATCCTAAAGAAGTGATGGAATACATAAAAGGACCATTAAACGGTGGAAAGAGCATCTATGAGTTAAGATATCCTCCATGAAAAAATAATATTTTTTCTTCTTTTTTTTTTAATTATTAATCAATAATAACGGAAATTTTACAATTTTCCTTATCTGTTTGTAATAATTTTAAATTTTCCGGAACTTGCTCAATAGAAATTTCTTTAGTAATCATTGGCGACATATCACAGAGCCCCGAAGCCATTAAATTTATTACGTTTGGAAATGTACTATGTCCACTGTGTCCTTGACTTCCAATTATTCTTGCTCTTTTAACTTGAAAATATTCTCCACGAACAGGCATTCTTTGTTCAGCTCGTGCAACAATTACAACCGTGCTATTAACCCCCTTGCATTCCCAAATAGCGTTTTGAATATCATCTGTTACAATATGTGGAAGACCTGTAGCTTCGAGATATAATTTGGCTCCCTCTCCATCTGTTAATTCTTTTACGCGCTCTACAAAGTTTTCTTTCGAAGGATTAATTATATAGTCTGCACCCATCCTTTTTGCTAACTTTGCTCTACTTTCTTCAGGTTCTGAAACAATACAAACTGCTGCTCCCGCAGTCTTCAGAATTTTAGCAGCAGCAATTCCAATTGGTCCCGCTCCTAATATAATTACGTTTTCACCGGGACGAATTCCCCCTCCCCTTTCTATAACTGCATTATAAGCTACTGATGTAGGTTCGGTTAAACTACCTAATTTATAAATATCATCATATTTGCCTTCTAATTTTTTCAAACTCCAACATAGCTTAGCGGGTACGGCAATATATTCTGCATAAGCTCCATCAATAGAAAATCCTATTTCCTGCAATCTTTCACAGTGATTTGGATAACCATCACAACACGGCTTACACTCACCACACCATACCATCTCCTCCACAGTAACAGGCTCTCCAACTGTAAATTTTTTTCCTGTTCTTTTAGATATTGCATGCTCTCCTATTTTAACTATCTCTCCTGAAAATTCATGACCCAACGTACATGGAAAAGCTGTTAATCCGGGATAATAAATATATCCATTTTCATCTGTTTGAGCCATATGAACATCAGAACCACAAATTCCACACCTTTTTACTTTTATAAGGACTTCATTTGGTTTAATTTTCGGTTTCTCTTTTTCGACAACTTTCACTTCAGGATTTCGCCAGACTTGAGAACCTAAATAGGTTAATTTTCCATCAATATCTTTCGATCCCAATTTGAATTCTTCCTTGGGATCCCATTTTGCAAATAATGAAACTGTTTTCATTTTAACCATAATTTAAAAATATATTTCTTTATGTAATAACTATTTTTGATCAATAATTTAAGAATTAGTAAATCGAAGAATAATTTATTTAAAAAAAATAGAGTGGGTATATATGGGTAAAATGTTAGCAGCTGTTTTTCATAAAAAAGGTGAAAATGGGGGAGAAATTATCTTAGAGCAAGTGGATATTCCAGAAATAAAACAAAATAATGATGTTTTAATTGAAATAAAAGCTTGCGGGATTTGTGGAACTGATTTAAAAATCATGGAAGGAGCCCATCCGGCTAATGATAATGTTATTTTAGGCCATGAATTTTGTGGGACTGTAGAGAATATAGGTGAAGATGTTAAAGATTTAAGAAAAGGTGATAAAGTTGTTATTGATCCAAATTTAAAATGCGGGATTTGCCCGGCTTGTAGGCGTGGGTATGATAATCAATGTGAATTTCTCGCAACTGGTCAAACGTTTGGGATTTTTCAAAATGGAGGATTTACAAAATATTGTGTTGTTCCACGTAGAGCACTCTATCAACTTCCAATAGATATAGATTTTACAAAAGCAGCACTAATCGAACCCCTTTCTTGTGCAGTACATTGTCATAATATAGCGGATGTGAAAGAATGTGATAATGTTGTAATTCTTGGAGCAGGACCTATGGGCTTGATTATTGAGTCAGTAATTCGAAAACATCCAATAAATCAATTATTTATTGTTGAACCAATGGAATTTAGAAGAAAAAAAGCTCTTGAATTAGGTGCAAACTATGTAATTAATCCAGAGACCGATGATGTTGAGAAAAAAATAAAAGATTTAACAAATAACCACGGAGCAGATGTGGTAATTGATGCCGTAGGTAAATCTTCGACTTTTGAAATAGCTCAAAAGATATGGGCTAGTAGAGGAAGGTTAATTTTATTTGGGCAAGATTCAAGAGCGGTGGGGACAATTAAACCTAATGATATTGTTCGCTGGCAGAGATTAATTCTCGGTTCATATATATCTAGCGGTGTGGATTACTTAGATGCGATAAGTTTAATTAGTAATAATACAATCGATACTGATAAACTCATTTCTCACAAAATTCCTCTGGAAAATTTACTCTCAGAAGGAATGAAAATTATGAAAGAAAAGACAGGTTTAAAAATTATTGTAATTCCTTAAATTCTTTTGTCATTAGAGTATATTATAGATTTAGTTAAAAGTAAGAAATTTCCAATTTTTAAAAAATGCTAGATACTGACTTTTTTTTAATTTATATCTTAACGGTAATGTGTTATTTATTAATTCTTTTTTTATATCTACATCATTCAAGTAAAAAATATCCGCTAGATAACTTTTTAGGCTTCTCAATTTTGTTTATTCTCTTTTTTCATTACTCAATTTTAATGATTTTAATGTATAATGGTGCATTTTGGGAGCGATTTTTTCTGCCTTCACTATTGTTTACACCCCTTCCAATCATATTAAGTGTGGTTATTGTATTCTCAATTATCGTTAAAATTTATTACATTTTAAAGAAAAAATCTGGAAAAAATATTAAAAAAGAAAATGTAATTGGAAAAAAAAGAAGAAAATTAAATATTAAGGAATGGAAACCTGTGAATAGAGATATAATTCGGAAATTACCACACATTATTATATTTATCTCATTTTTTATAATTTGGAGTATTGGCTGCTCAGTAGTCTACTCACAAACCGGAAATTTGTATGGAATGTTTCCCATGGAATCTGATCTATTATTTCTATTCTCGTCTATTTATTCTGATGTAAATAATATCCATTTCTATTTGTATACTTTAGGTTGGTTTTATTTTTTCTTAATTATTGTTCTATATTGTTTTGCTATAATAACTCTATTTATGGAGTTTACCAGAAAGTCTAAAAATTTCTCATTTCCACTTAATTTTATTTCCGTGCGCTTATTAAAAGAAGAAGAGAAGGAATCCTATGGAACTTTTTTGTATTTTTTTATTGGACATTTATTCGCAGCAACATTTTTGCCCCCCTTACCATTTTTTGCAATTATTTCTATGAGTTCAATTGGAGATTTAGTTGCAAGTCAAGTTGGAATGAGAACAAAACATTACCCAATTAAATGGAATAAGAATAAATGTTGGGAAGGCACTATTAGTTCAACAATAGTTAGTTTCTTCTTGAGTTCCTTTTTTCTTGGCTTCATTTGGGCATTTTTATTTGCCATTTTATTTTTAATAATTGATATTGTTATAAAAAAACCACTGAATGCTTCTGACAATCTTTTAATTCCCATTTGTTCAACTCTATTATTTTTATTTCTAAGATTTTCCGGTTTGATTTACTATCAATTTCTTTATTAAAATAATTCAAGTTCATGACTATAATGTTTAATAATTAATAGAAAATTTATAAATAAATAAAGCTAAAAAGAAAAATATGAAGAAATTCAATCCAATAAAAAAAGATTCATAAAAAGGTGATAAATAACGGAAAAAATCCTTCGAATTGATTTGGAAACGAGAAATATTACCTCAGAAGAAGTTCCAACCGAACTCGAAGAAAAATATCTTGGTGGTGCAGGAGTTGCTGCAGCCATCTTCACGCGGGAAGTACCTGCAAATGTAGACCCTTATGATAGCAAAAATCTTCTTATATTTTCAGTTGGACCATTTTGTGGCACATCAGTTCCATTTTGTGGACGTCATTTTGTCATGGCAAAATCTCCGTTGACTAAAATTATAGGAGAAGCGTCTGCTGGTGGATTTTTTGGCAATGAACTTAAATGTACGGGCTATGATCATATTATCGTAAAAGGGAAAAGTAAAAAACCAGTTTATTTATGGATTAAGGATGGAACGGCTGAAATTCGAGATGCTTCTGACTTATGGGGAAAAGGCATTCATTATACAGAAACTGAATTAAAAAACATTATTGGAGATGATAAGATTAAAACATCTTCAATAGGTCCTGCTGGTGAAGATCTTGTTAAATATGCCGCAATTATAAACGAGAGTGACCATGCTGCAGGAAGATGTGGTTTGGGAGCAGTAATGGGAAGTAAAAAACTAAAATCAATTGTTGTTCGAGGTACAGGAAAACCTTCTGTTCATAACAAAGATGCACTCAAGGTGGCCGTAAAGAAAATACGAGAAATAGTGAAAGAATCACCATTAGCTAATGTAATGAGAGAATCAGGTACTCTTATTCATATGGATAACTTTATTAGTATTGGGGATATACCAATAAAAAATTATACGATGAGTCGTTGGCCTGGGACAAAAAAGATTGGGTTTTATGCCTTGCAAACTCGTGGAGAAATCAAGCATCACTCCTGTTTTAATTGCCCTATAGCTTGTAGAGCGAATATTGAATATGAAGGAAAGTGGGTTGCATGGCCTGAATATGAAATGCTCGCTATGATGGGCTCTAATCTTTTTGTAGATGATTTAAACGCTCTTATTAAATGGAACCTATTAGTTAATGATTTGGGAATAGATATTATTTCTCTCGGTGGGAATATAGCCTGTTTTCTTGAAGCTGCCGAACGCAAGCTATTAAATATGGATCTCAGTGAGCTAGGATTTAAACAAGATCCAGAAAAGAGTGATAATTATCAAATTTGGGGAGCAATTGAACCGATAGAAAAACTCATTAAGATGATAACTTATCGAGAGGGCATTGGAAATGACCTTGCGGAGGGAGTCAAGAATTTTTGTTTAATTAGAAATCTCCCACAAGATTTATCTACAGTCGGTAAAGGATTAGAAATTCCGGCACATGAACCGCGCTCAAGCAATTTAACCGCCTTAGACTATGCAACTACTTGTCGGGGTGCATATCATTGTTATGAGCCAATGCAATTATCATCTGGTATGACTTTAAAAAAAGAATTGGGACTTACGGAATTGGTGGACCGCTTTAGTAAGGAGGAGGCTGTAGATGCTGTTATTAAAATTCAAGATAGTAGTGAAGCTTATTCTGCCTGTGGTGGTTGCATTTTTGGATTTTGGTATACACAAGAAATCACACCATGGATTAATGCATTGAATGCAATTACGGGGAGATCATATTCGGTTGATACATGGATGAAGGCTGGAGAGCAAATTTTTAACATAAAACGTTCTTATAATATGGATTGTGGGATAACTAAAGCTGCTGATACATTCGGATCAAGATTCTTCACACCGATTCCAAAAGGAGGTACAAAAAAAAATATTCCTCCACTTGATGAATTGCTTCCAAAATATTATGAGTTAAGAGGATGGGATCAAGAAGGGAGGCCACCATCTTAAAATTTTTTTTTCATAAAATAATTTTACAAATTATCTTTTTAAGATAAGAAATCTATATAAAATTATGTTTTTTCTGCCTATTACTTTGATATTCCTTGGTCACGGCATCATATTCATGATATTCACTCTTAAAAATCACAAACAGAAAAGACAAAAGAAAATTTTTACAAATGAATTAATTGTTGCAATATTATTTTTCGCAGCTGGGCTTCTTTTTCCTTTTTTGTACCAATCTCACAACCCGACTTTAGATCCAAATATACTGAACTTTCTATGGTTAACCTCTTCAATACTCATTTTAATAGAAGAAATTGTATGGACTTTAGTTATTACTCATGAATTTTTGGTATGCAAGAAAAATCCTTCTTTAAAAATTGAAAGAGATTATGAGAATTTAAAAAAAATTTTTACCAAAAATTGGAATTATGATTTTCGAAAAGACATTGAAAGAAAAATAATTCATATAATTCCTATTGGAGTCATATTTATAATTTGGACTATTGGGAACATTCTTGATATATTTGGGGTATTAACTCAATGGAATATTGATGTTTATTCATTTTGCTATTGGATTATTATTACAATTGGATTTGGTTTTGTTTTGATGGTTGCCATCGCTGACATTTTAAAATTAAATAAAACTTATTTATTGCCTAAATGGGCAGTACGGTGGTATAGGAAATCTATGATAGCTGATGAATTGGAAACATATGTATCATCAACACCGTTAGTTCTCTGCTTTGTGCCGTTTATATTTGCGCCCTTTCCAATTTTTGCAAGTGTTGCACTAATAACTACTGTATCAGATGCTACTGCTTCATTAATTGGAAAAAAATACGGCAAACATAAAATTTTCGAGCAATCTAATAAAACTATTGAAGGATTTATTGCAGGATTTACCTCAACTTTTTTGATAGTGCTTTTAATAACTATTATTTATCACTCTTTTATGCCTGTGAATTTAGAAACGATTCTTATTATGGCTACAGTGGCAGCATTTTTATTTTTAATAATCGATATTTTTTCAAAACATATAAGTGATAATATTCTTAATCCGATCTTAATAGGATTTGGAATATGGGCAATTGTCCTTATCTTCTAATATTTTTTTTCAAAAACAAATAATAGGAATTAATAAGAAAATTATTTAAAATGGAAAATCCGAAAATAATTCTTGCCTCTGCTTCGAGAGATAGAGCAAAAAGTTTTGAGAGAGCTCAACTGGATTTTGAAATCATCATAAGCGATTTGAGCGAAGATGAATTAAAAAGTAAAAAATTGACCCCAATTGAATTAGCAAAAGAATTGGCTAAAAAAAAAGCATTAGATGTTAAGAAAAAAATGGAATTCAAGGGGATTGATGCAATAATAATCGCTGCTGATACGCTTGTAGAATTTCAAGGAAATATAATCGGTAAAGCTGTAGATGAAAACCACGCACTAAAAATTCTTAAAAAATTAAAAAATAATTCCCATAAACTTATCTCAGCAATTGCTATAACAAGAACATTTAATGATAAAATAATTTCAGATTGCGATATTACAATTGTTAGATTTTTAGATTTATCTATAGATGAGATTAAAGCATATATTAAAACCGGTGAATGGAAGGAAAGAGCTGGAGCATATTCTATACGAGATAAGGCATCGTTATTTATTGATAAAATAGAAGGCTCCCCTTCAAATGTAATAGGAATTCCTATGCATAAATTGTTTTTAATCTTAAAAAATGAATTTAATTATAATTTATTATCCAAAAAAATTTGAATTTCATTTTCTTAAACTTTATTAGAAAAAGTTTTTTCTTTTTATAAAATACATGCAATAAAAAATTGAATAAAATGGATTTATATGGTTAAAAAGATTATAAAAATTCAAAACTGATAAGCTTCATTTGTATAATTGGGGGTCTCGTCAGAGTAGTCTTTGCAATATTGAAAATAATTAGTCTTGACCTTGAAAATATATTATATGGTTTTCTTGGACTAGTATTTTCAGTAGTTGTATTAATTCAAGTCTTAAAACCTGATAATCCAATTCCTTATCATTGGTTACTATTTATTATATTTGGCATATTAATAGTCATCTTTGCGGGTTTACCAAGTTTAACAGGGGGTTTAGTGGCTGGTATTATTGTTATTATCGGTGGTCTTGTTGCTTTAATTGATGTATTATAATTTTAACTAAGACTTTTATTCTTTTTTCTCTTATTTTATCTGATCTAAATAGTATTCAACAATTTTTTCGGCTAAATTTATTTCTGTTTCTACTTTTTGAAGTGCAGTGAATCCTGGTATTGAATTCACCTCTATCACTTTTAATCCATTATCTGTCTCTAAGATATCAACCCCTGCAATTTCAGTTTTAGTTGCGTTAGCTGCTTTAACTGCTAATCTTTTCAATTCGTTATTTAATTCTATTGATTTTGGTTTTGCTCCAGTATATATATTTGTTTTCCAATTATCGCTAATACGATACATGCCTGCAACTGTTTCATCCCCTAAAACTAGAATCCTAATATCCCGATTATTGTGTTGAACGAATTCTTGAAGATAAAAAATTTCATTTAACCTGGATAATTTATAAATAACATTCTCTGCAAAACCTCTATCATTTATTCTAGTAAGTCCAATACCCTTCGAGCCAAAAATAGGCTTTAAAACAACATCTTCTCCTAGAATTTCAAAAGCTTCTAAAGCATCATCGGGATTTTCACATATTATTGTTTTTAATGTTGGAATTCTTGCCTTTTCAAGTAAAAAGGAAGTTAAAAGTTTATCGGTGGCAAGTTCTAAAGATTCTCGGGAATTTATTAATTTTATATCCATATTTTCTAGAATTCTTAAAATATCTAATCGGAAAAATATTTTTTGAGTGATATTCATGCCAAAACCTCTTACTAAAGCTCCTCTTGGCTCTATATCTTCAAAAATATTGCCTAGAAATTTTTCTGAATTTGGTTCATTCTTAACATTTAAACCAACAGAAACATTTATTTCCCCGGGAATTATTGTTTTAACATCGAATCCTTTCTTTTGAAATTCCTTGGTAATAATTTTAACCTCCATATCAGATGGATTTGGAGTTATAATCGCAGTCTTCATTCTAATTACTTTTTATCACTTAATTTAATCAGTATAATAATTTAATATAGTAGAAACACTTTAAATTAAATATATGAATTTCAAGGAAGAAGATGGTAAAAACGAAATTGAAAAATTAGTAAATATTCACAGAACACTTAATAAACAATATCTTGATAAAAAAGAACTAATCAAAAAACTTACTGAGGAGGTTAATGAACTCAAGTTAGTAATAAATCAATTAAATAAAGTAATCTCAGGAAGAAGTTTTACTACTGCTAGTAATTTGTTGAGTGCTGAAGATTTATTTAAAGAAAGTATAGGAAGTAAAGGTAGTGGGACTTTAATAAAAAGAAAATTATTCTCAAAAAATAACGACCTTCTCTGCATTTTAAAATTTTTAGATTTTAAAAAAGTGGAAATTCTGTTTGTCGAACCAGAGAAGATTGACGTGAGAGAAAAATCTGAAATCTTTATTAATGATTTTATTCAACAAATTCTAATTAAAATTAAAGAAAATGAACCTCGCCTCGAAATGAAAATAGATAAATGCAAAAATCTCGATTCTATTCAAAGAATTGAAATAATTAATGTAAGTAAATTAGAATATTTTGACCTTATTGAATTTGGAATCAGGAAAGTTTTAGATTCAAAGTTTTAGACTCAATAAATATTAAAAAAAGAAAATTTATTAGTCTATTCTTGTGTATTATTTTTAAGAGTTCAAAAACTTTAATAGTATTATTAATGAAGGGGCTTTGATCTATGGCAAAAAAGAAATATAAATGGCTGATAATGCCACAATTGCATTCTGGCTACAAAGAGATAAATCTTGAAGTAGCTTTGTTAAATAAAACCAGAGAATTACTCGCGGATGAAGAAGGGGAAATACCACAATTTATAATACTTTCTGGGAATTTTTTTGATGTTCAAGGATTTGCATATTCAGCAGTAAGAAGTTGGCGTGGTGCAATAAAACCTAGCGAAGATAGTAAAAAGCAGCCAGTATTAGAAGCAACTTTTGCCTCTTTATCCGTCTATCTAAGTTCTCTACTTAGTTTTCAACAAGATTTTTACTATGCTTTTGATGAAGTTAAACAAATTTTAACTGATGCAGAACGATGGGATTTATGGGCCATTATCGAAGAAAAAATTCCTTTTGTTTGTTTACCTCCTCAAGAAATGTTTGGCTTAAGAAAATCTCCTATAAGCCCCTATTATCTCATAACTTATGATGGAACTATGACCCTTGGAGAGTTATATCCAAGTGTATATATGACGAGGATTATTCAATCAATTAAATCTCGATTCTTTTGCTATTATGCTTATGAAGGCTACACTGCATTCGGATTTTTTAATTCATTACCTCCGAGTGAAAATTTTGGATTTGATACTGAACCAAAACCACTAAGAGCTGGAGTAGAATCTGAAACGATAATAAAATATATTAAAAATTCAAAGAATTTAAAGGAAGTTTTTGTAGGATTAATTAATGCCCATAATAGTGCACTACTCGAACAATATCTAATACCTGATTATGAGACTCTATTAAATAAATTATTAAAGGAGGAAGAAGATTAAGATGGTGAATCTAGGGTTATTAGGTGATATTTCTGTAGGAAAAACAACCCTCTTAAGATTATTTGTAAGTTACATTAATAAACAAAAACTCGAGACACTGGAAGGTGGAAGAAAATGTGTAATTGTAAAGACCGACTTTTCTGGTGAGGCAACTTTACCTCGAGAAGCTACAGAAAAAAAGGAAACTAAAACGATACATCCCAATCGCGTTATTTTTAGAGATGAAACTGCAAAAAAAGCACATACGATTTTTGCCCCAGGAGGTGATAAAGCGAGAGCTGTAGTTCGTATGGGAATTATTACAATTAGCCGGATCGCTTCACAAATTATCGTTGTATTTGCTTTAGATCGCTCTATTGATGAGCAATTTGATTTTTTCAATGATGTCCGTTTCTTTCCTAAACATATCTATGTGTGTCTTAATAAATGTGACCTAATAAAAGGAAATAAACCTCAAAAAGATAAAAAACTTAAAGAAGCAAGAGAAAAAATTCAGGCTTTCTTTGAAAAAAGAAAAATAGAAATTGTGGATTTCTTCAACACTGTAGGAGAACATTTAGAAGGTATGGAAGACTTTAATGACAACTTGGCTGCAATGATATTGAAAATTATCACTTCCCATTAATTCTAGCCATCTCTTCAGCTCGTCGATTGAGTATTGAGGAAATTGTTTCAATATCTTTATTAATCCATTTTATTGCTAGTAACCAAAAGAGTACACCAATAATTCCAATAATCATTGAAATTAGCACTGTAATTTGATAATTTTTATTATATAACTCTAAAATCATACCAGCTATCATTGGTCCTATTCCGAGACCAATAAAATCTAAAAATTGACTAGAAGAACTAATTATTCCTTGACTTTCTGGTAAATTAATTTTTTGTATAAGTGGTGGTTGATTAATACTATATATACTTATAATGGAACGAAAAATAAATGCGCCAATACCAAGTAACCAAAATGCGGGAGTAGTTATAATAAATACTAAATCATTTCCTTGAACGGGAGTCATACTCTGTATTGGAATAAAAAATAAAAAGATATATGTCGAAAATACTATTACTATTGAAAAAACAATTAAGTAAATACGATTTTTGAAGTTTTTATTTGCCAATCTATCAGAAAGCTTTGAAAAACCGATAGATCCTAAAATGCCACCAGAAATTCCAAATATAGTCAGATATACAGTAGTTATAAAGGGAGAAATGTTATGAGGCGGTGATTGTAAATAGGTTATAAATAGAAAGTCAACCAATGAGAAACACATTGAAATAAAAATACCCTCAATAAATAAAATGCAAATAGTAGGCTTTAAAATAGTAGTTCTAAATGTTTTTTTTGTTAATTTATACTGATATTTGATCCCTGATTCGAATAAAACTGCTTTTAATTGATTTTTGGCACCCCCTCTCTTAGGTTCCATACCTTTTAGAGAGATCATAACACCTCCAATTAAATACAACAATCCCATACCCCACATAAATTCACGCCAAAATTGATTTTGAAATAACAAGGTGGAAATTAACATTCCACTTATCTGAAAAACTTGAAAAGTGGCATTTATAAAACCAAAAAACCGAGAACGTTCAAATTCTTCTACAGTATCGTTTGTATATGAGAGAATAATAGGCCAAAACCCACCACAAAAAAAATTTCTGAATAAAAGGCATCCTAAAAAGAAGTTAAAAGTCAAGGATCTTTGCCCTTCTGGACTAAATCCATTTATTAACATACCAACTCCAAACATTATCATAGTTAATGTCATAAGTTTTATGCGATTAATCCTATCTGCTAAATAACCAAAAAACAAACCTGAAATTCCCATCATCCATGTTCCGAATCCAAACAGAATTCCTAGTTCTCCAACATGAATCTCTTCTCCAGCCCAAATTATATTTGAAACGATTATTGTATTTATATACAAGGATGAAATAGTTAGTGCCCATGAATTATATACGACGAAATTTGGCCAGAACTTTTTAAAAAGAACCGAAAATTTAGTTAGTCGACTTTCTGTTTGAGATGTTAAGGAAGGCATTATTATCTACTAAAAAAATTCACAGTTTTTAAAAATTACTGTATAAAATGGATCTCTTCATTAAAATTTACTTAAAAATCAAATATTAGATTCAATCTTGATCAAACATTTAATTTTAAAGATAATTTCATAAATAATTTTTCAAGATTTAGCTGATATCCAATAAGTGGGGTTAAATTAATTTCATTATAATTTTTAATAATTTTAATATAACCTAGATTTTCTAAATCTTTTAGGTCGTCCCGGATTTCTTTTTTATTTCTTAATCGTTTTAATTCTTCTATTTTTGTAATACCATTACTTTTTAAGCATAAAATTATTGCACAAAATAAAGTTGCAGCCAATCGTGGTTTATCTTGAAATGGGTTTGCTAAAATCAAATCAGTTATACTTGATTTAAAAGTTAAGAACCAATGGGTATTTAACGGATTATATTGAATTTCGAGTCCTAAGGGAGAAATATATTTAGAAAGTTCAATAATTAGTTTTTTAAACATAAATCCTTTATTTCGCCCAGAAATTTGCAATTTTACTAAGATCTCCTCTTTAGTTGAGCCCATTTCATCCAATTGGTCTTTTTTACATAATAAATACATCAATAAGGATATTTCATTCATCTTTTCCACCTTTTGGTATATAAATAAAATTTGTCTGTTTTTGATACATTATTTTTCCATTTTGAAGTAAATGTAAAATAATAATAAATTTTTCATATATCTCTTCCTGACTCTCGAGTTCTTCGAAGAGATCGTCCATATTACATGGCAATTTTTTATAAATTTTATTAAAATAGTTTTCAATTGTTTTTTGAAATGAACTTGAAGGCATTTCTAATATAAAATTTTCATCTTTTAGTGGGATTTCAAGATTTTCAATTATATAACCTTCTCTTATTCTGCTTTCCAGGGAATCTTTAGACTCCTCTAAAAAATCAAGAGATAATGCATTTAAATTAAAGGGTTTATACCAACATCCTTTAAATAGATTGAATACTTCAATATCAGAAGGATTTGATTCTAAAAACGCTAGGAATTTCTTTTCTTGACCAAATAGGGCTAAATACATCTGTAATTCGTTAAATTTTATTTCAATAATATCACATAACTTACTAAATGCGGAGGAAGATTCGTTCAGATTTTGTGTAGTTATGGATCGCTTAAATTTTTGAAAAATGGGGTTTAAATCTACACTTAGAGCATGTTTGGACCCTCTATGAATTATATCAAAAATTTCTTGAATTTCTTCAATAATAGATAGAGTAGAGGAGTTATTTTTTTCCATAATTATTCAAATTTCTTTTAAGTTTTTATTATCTTTGGTTGGAGTATCGTTGATGGTCCTATTGCTCCATTTCTTGCAACTCCAATGAGTTTATCTGCCATTGAATAAATATATTTAGATGCTTTTGGCACAAATATTATTATTTGTGTTTTATTCATCTGAATTGCGCCCTTTATCAATTTATAGGCGATTTCAGCATTATTTTCATCCAAGTATAATTCAGCTTCGTCTAATACAATTATCCTACTTGATTTAAATTCTTGTAAAGAAAGTATTAAACAAATTGCAATAATAGAGCGTTGCCCCCCACTTAATGCGGTTATATCTCGTAGTTGTTCTTTTAATAAAGATGCTTTAATTTTTATGCCTAAATTTTCAAATTTCCCCGATAAATCAATTGAACACTGAGCTTTAATTTCAGAGATTTCAAATTTTTTATTAATTAAATCTTCTAGTTTTTTGATAATTTTATTGAACTTTTTGTAATATGTATTTTCTAAATTCTTTTCGGTTTCTTCTGCTTCAATAAGGTCTCTCTTG
>JABUBO010000301.1_pt1 | contig 15536 bp, 14 predicted proteins | sample 7240361 | NCBI WGS metagenome assembly JABUBO01 (sample SAMN07256346, study PRJNA390944) | subsurface metagenome | isolation source: Methane hydrate marine sediment | place: Pacific Ocean: Eastern North Pacific, ODP site
GCGGGAAAGTAAGGGGATTTGCTTTCAGCTTATTTATCTGTTTTCTCTACTGGCAAATGTTCTCTGTAGGTAAAGCAATTGGAGAGAACCACATCTTGCCACCTATTTTAGCCGCCTGGTTTGCCAATATTATCTTTGGAATTTTAGGACTGGCCTTAATCTCAAAAGTCCATAAATAATAAAAGTAAAGGACGGCTCTGTGCCGTCCTTGCGAAGGAGTGAAGCGACCTGATATAAAGTGTCATTGCGAACGAAGTGAAGCAATCTGACACGCAGTGTCATTGCGAAGGACGAAGTCCTGAAGCAATCTCATCACTTGTCAGGAGATTGCCACGGCTTCGCCTCGCAACGACCCTTCGGGTCGGAATTGCCACGCTCCTTTTAGTCGCTCGCAATGACATGATTATAACGCGGAGTTTTGCTCCGCTACTCCTATTTTATAACTGCAAGCTTTCCTGTTTTTTTACTGCCGTCTGCATTAACTACATATATATAGATTCCCGAAGCCACCCTTTCCCCATAATCATTTTTCCCATTCCATTCGTATTTATAAACACGCCTGTCCTCAGGGTCAATTCCTTTCAAGAATATTTCATTCTCCGGAGCCGTATGAACAAGTTCTCCAGATACATTATAAATATCAATATTTCTTTCTGCTACAGACTCCCTTGTAGTAAAGCAGATAGTAGTCTGTGAGGTTCGGGCAGGACGGAAAGGATTGGGAAAATTCATTATCCCATAAACTACTTCCTCAGAAAGGAAGGCAGCCAGAGCTTCCTCAGCATTTATCCTTCCATAACCAGTATATGCATCCCAGCCACTGCTTCCTATATCATCGGCAGAGCTTATAATAGTGTCTCTAACGTCCATGTTAGTTAAGGTAGGATTATGAGACCAGATTAAAGCTGCCAGTCCAGAAACAAATGGCGCAGCCATACTCGTCCCCGAGTCAGTTCTATATCCAACAAGGGAAGTGCTATAAATATTGTTCCCTGGAGCTACCACATCCAGCTCTGCTCCATAATTACTACCCAAACCGAAATCCCAATCATCAGGGTCACAACGCTCATCACTCTCATTAGTTGCACCAACGGCAATCACATTATCATATGCTGCTGGATAATCAACAGAGGACTCGTTACCGTTCCCGGAAGCAGCCACCAGAAGGCGTCCCTTTTTATATGCATAATCTACCGCATCTTTCAATGTAATACTTGAACTCGGGCCTCCCAGACTCAAATTGATAATATCTGCTCCCTCATCAGCTGCATAGATTATACCTGAGGCTATAATAGAATCTTTGCTCCATCCACTATCGTCAAGCACTCTAACTACCATGATTTTAGAATTCCAGGAGACCCCGGCAATCCCTGTCGCATTGTCCGTTTCTGCGGAAGCAATACCGGCGCAGAGAGTTCCGTGGTCGACTACATCCATGGGGATATTATCTTCAGCAGAGTTCTGATAATCCATACCAACAAAGTCCCAGCCATAGTAATCGTCAATATATCCATTTCCGTCATCATCACCTCCACCTATAGGGTCGTTGCTATTAAGCCAGATGTGGTTGATTAAATCTAGATGAGTAATATAATTTACCCCACTATCTACTATGGCAATAATTATATTGGAACTCCCTGTCTCTGTCTCCCATGCTTGCGGTAACTTTATCTTAGAAATTCCCCATTGATCCCCAGCAATATATCTCGGGTCGTCTGGCTCCCGAAAAGCCTTTCTTATATAATTCGGCTCAGCATACTCGACATCGAGGTCTTTCTTATATTCTTCAATCATCTCCAGAACCGTCTTGTCAGGAGGAATCTTTATACAATGGACATTAATTTTCTCGATTTTTTTCCTTATTTGACCTTCCAGTTTCTTATTAATCCCCTTAATAATCCCCCTAATAGTTTTTATTTTCACCCCTGGCTTAAATTTCACCAGAATTTCATCAGCTACTGCCAGTGCTTTTCTTTTGGTCTTAGGGTCAACAATAGAGATTTCTTTCCGCTCTCCTGCCCAGAGGTTGGTACAGAAAAAAAGAGTATTGAATATTAGGAAGGCAAAAAATAATTTCTTTTTCATCACCATTTTGTTTTTTAGTTTGGTCTCTGAAAAAGTTCCCCTCGATGTCTTTGCGAGGAGCAAAGCGACGAAGCAATCTCGTTGTTACCGTCAGAGAATGAGATTGCCACGCCCTTCGGGCTCGCAATGACAGACCAAAGTCAATACTTTTTCAGAGACCGTTTGTGTTAGAAATTAACTGAGATGCCAACTGAGCCGGTTAAAGCGGTGGGAAACTTCTGGCTATCAGCTATCGTTGTGCTTTTAGTGCTCATTGCCGCGGCAAAGTCTAACTGGAAATGGAAGATATTTAAACCGAGTCCTCCAGTGAACATACTCCCGGAACTCTCAGCTAAATTATCCATAAATCCGCCACGCAGGGCAAAGTTCAGCCAGGACCTGTTGAAAATATTCACTTCAGCCCCCAAGCTCAACATTTTGGAATAGTATCCCGGGAGAGATGTCTTATTATTGGTCAGGTCCCAATCTGCAGAAAGAGTTATGAAATTTAAAGGCCAGTAGGCTACTCCAACCCTCACCTGTGGCTCTATAACGTATTTGCCTAAACCCGCTGCTTTCGCTTCTTTTGGCTGGCTAAATGAAGGATAGGTTATATTTCTTACAACCATTCCAAATCTCATTCTCCGACTCTCCTTTAAATCATAAAGGGCACCTACATCCACTCCGATTGTGGTTGAAGCCTCCGTATTATCATTATAATCTTCATACAGACTTTCCATAAGGTCCTCGTCTTCAAATACACGAAATTCCGCAAACCCCACTGTCCCATACATAAACTTGAAATTGCCTCCCACATAAAGGTTCTTTAACCAGGGTAGTTCCCGTGCATAAGTAACCGGAGCTTCAAAAAGCATTATTCCATTCAATCTGATATTCGTCTTATTATTGCCAAAACCAGTCCCGATAAGAGGATCCCAAAGGTCCAGACCTTCAACAATTGTATCGGCTACCGCCTCAATCTCGTCATTAGTAAGTCCTGCCAGTTTGCCCGCAATTACCAACTCTTCAGCTATCTTATCATTGTCCCAGCCACTTTCAGTAGGAGTTCCTACTCCGTCCAGAGCATCGCCTATTTTCTCTGCAATCGCTTTGAGGTCCGGATAAGCATTGAGATACCCGTCGGTGTCACCTTTAGTGTCACCTAAGATATCCACACATAGAGCATTAAGTGCCTCTGCCACTGTCCCCGTGGAGATACCCAAACCAATATTGACCAGGTCGAGGCTGGGGTCTGCTCCTAACTCAGTTATGTTAATCACACCAATCCCTAAGTTGCCATAACGGATATTTAGCCCGGCATTTATATCTAAAATCAATCCCAATCCAGCTTTATTCAAATCGTCCAGTTCATTAATTGCTGAAGTAAAATTCTTTATATCATCTTCATTGAACGACTCGCCTTTATCCTGCTTGTCTTGAATATCCCTTACTGTACTAGCTATGTCTCCCAGGTCATCCACTTCATCAATTAAGCCTTCTGTAGTCTCTATACCCACACCTATGGGAATCTGGATATCAAAGCCTTTCTGGAGAGCAAAGCCTGCGGGATTCCAGTACTGGGCAATTGCATCCTCAGCCACTGCCACAAATGCTCCTCCCATTCCCAATGGTCTTGTTCCCAAAATTTTAAACGAACTCGCAAAAATAGGGACAGCGCCCATTTTCAAAATCACTACCATTGACACTGCCACTACCAAACTAATGATTTTTTTCATTCCGATTCCTCCTCTTCTTTCATCTAGGGTTTGATTTATCAAATCCGTCAAAATGTAGCTGCAGAGCGAAATTGTGGTATATAATTATGTCACTGCGAGTCCCGATTGAAAATCGGGAAAAGGAGCGTGGTCCCGATAAATCGGGACTTCACTTCGTTCGCAATGACACTTCATGTCAGGTCGCTTCACTTCGTTCGCAATGACAGCGCTTTGCTGCTACAAAAATGAATAGAAACTCTAATGAAAGTTATTTGGAGTTCCTAAAATTTATATTACCACAGGTTTGGAGATTTGTCAGTGACTTTTTTCACAATCTCTCAAGTTCCCATTTCCCAGGAAGAGAGATATTTCTTCTGTTCACCTGTTAAGCCATCAATTTTTATTCCCATTGTCTTCAGTTTCAAGCGGGCAATTTTTCTATCTATACTTTGGGGAACTGGATAGACTTTTTTTGCCAAATTCTTGCCCTGGCGACTCAGATACTCTGCACACAAAGCCTGATTGGCAAAACTCATATCCATTACGCTGGCTGGATGTCCCTCGGCAGCAGCAAGATTGACCAACCTTCCTTCTGCCAGAAGATTTATTCTTTTGCCATTAGGTAGAGTATACTCCTCTACGAACTGGCGAATTCTCCTTTTCTTTTTGGAGATTCTCTTTAAACCTTCAATATCTACTTCTACATTGAAATGTCCGGAATTACAGATTATTGCTCCATCCTTCATGCGCCGGAAATGGTTGGGTCTAATCACATTAATATCACCAGTCAAGGTCACAAAGATATCTCCAATCCTCGCAGCTTCCAGGACGGGCACTACCCGAAATCCATCCATCACTGCTTCTATTGCTTTCAGGTGGTCTACTTCGGTAACCAGCACGTTGGCACCCATTCCCTTTGCCCTCATTGCTACTCCTCTTCCACACCAGCCATAGCCACAGACAACAAAACTCTTTCCTGCCAACAAGATATTGGTTGCCCGAACTATCCCATCAATTGTAGATTGTCCCGTGCCATAGCGATTGTCAAAGAAGTGCTTGGTCTGGGCATCATTTACTGCAATGATGGGATATCTTAACACGCCAGAACTTTCCATACTTCTCAAGCGGAGCACTCCTGTGGTAGTCTCTTCACTTCCCCCAATTACATTCTTTATAAGAGCTCCTCCACGCTCAGACTTGGAATGTAAAGTGGATACCAGGTCGGCACCGTCATCCATTGTGAGATGGGGTTGATGATTTAAGGCTGCTTTGATATGTTGGTAATATGTTTTCTTATCTTCGCCACAGATGGCAAAGACTGGAATCCCGTAGTCTTTGACCAGTGATGCTGCCACTCCATCCTGAGTGGAAAGGGGATTTGACGCACAGAGAACTACATTTGCTCCGCCAGTCTTCAAAGTATCAAGCAGGTTGGCAGTTTCGCTGGTAACGTGCAGGCAACAAGAGATGCGTTTTCCCTTCAATGGTTTCTCTTTCTTAAACCTCCCTCTAATCAATCTCAAAACAGGCATTTCCCTCTCAGCCCATTCAATACACAACTTCCCTTCCGGGGCAAGCTTTACATTCTTTATATGGTATTTCATATATCCCCCTTAAACTTCTTTTTTCAGGTCTTTTGCTTTATCTGTTCTTTCCCAGGTAAATTCCTCTTCCTCTCTCCCAAAATGTCCATAGGATGCTGTTTTCTGATATATCGGTCTTAAAAGATTTAGCATCTTAATCATTCCCTGGGGTGTAAGTTCGAAGTGCTTTCTGACCAATTCTCCCAGTCTCTCTTCAGGTACTTTTCCAGTATCAAATGTGTTAATATTTATACAGACTGGCTCGGCCACGCCAATAACGTATGCTAATTGAACTGTGCATTTATCAGCTAACTCACTAGCTACAATATTCTTGGCAATATACCTTGCCATATATGAGCCAGAACGGTCAACCTTTGTCGGGTCCTTACCTGAGAAAGCGCCGCCGCCATGGGGAACCATGCCCCCGTATGTATCTACAATAATTTTTCTTCCAGTCATTCCTGTGTCCGACTGTGGACCACCAATAACGAATTTACCCGTCTCGTTAACAAAGCATTTTGTCTTATTGGGGTCATAAAATTCACCGAGAGTAGAGATAATAACTTTTTCTATAACTTCTTTTTTCGCTTCTTTGGTCATCATCTTTCCCGTCTTATCCACCACCTCTTCTGTATGTTGGGCAGCGATAACTGCCCTATTAACCACAACCGGCTTCCCATTCTGGTATTCTACTGTCACCTGTGATTTTCCATCAGGACCTAAATAATTAATTATACCCTTCTTTCTGACCTCAGCCAGCCTGCGTGTTAACTTATGTGCTAACATAATGGGCAAGGGCATCAGTTCAGGAGTTTCACCGCAGGCATAACCGATCATTAAGCCCTGGTCGCCAGCTCCCCCAGTGTCTACTCCTAGAGCAATATCTTCTGACTGCCTGCCAATAGCATTTAAGATAGCGCAGGTCTTAGCATCAAATCCATACCTGGCATTAGTATATCCAATATTTGTTAATACATTACGCACTAATTTCTGCAAATCGATCCAGCCCTTTGTGGTGATTTCTCCGCCCACAACCACCAGTCCTACAGTTATAAATGTCTCACAGGCAACCCTTCCATTGGGGTCTTGCCTGATGACATCATCTAAGACAGCATCAGAAATCTGGTCACAAATTTTATCTGGATGCCCTTCAGTAACAGATTCAGAAGTGAAAGAGAAATTTCTTTTATTCAATCTTTGCCTCCCTCATAAATCTAGTAGTGCCGTATTTGGTCAGGCACTCTTTAGAGCGCCGTTTCCGTCACCCTGCCCCGTCCCGAGACCGGGACGGGATCGGGAAAGGGTGACCAACCAGTTTATCCGTCACCCTAAAGGGTAACCGACCTGACCCTGATATTTACTCTCGTATGTTAATTACCGACCCTTCATAAACAGATATATTCGTGGATATCTCGGCATTATTGCCGATAATGCAATTAACCAATTCAACATTTTTTCGCACATGGACACCACTCCAGAGAATGCAATTTCTCAATCTCACTCCCTCGCCAATTATGCTGTTGTTCCCTATTGTGCTAAATTCTCCAACGAAGGCATTCTTCTTAAGCGTGCAATTTTTCCCAATTACGCAGGGACCTTTTATTCTCACGCCAGGAGCGACCTGAGTGCCTTTGCCTATCCAGACATTCTTATTTCCTCTTTCTCCCGGGATGTCTAATTTTATTTTGCCCTCCAGGGCATCGTTCTGGCTCCGGCGATATTCGAACAAATTGCCAATATCACACCAGTATTCTTCTGCCTCATAACCAAATATCCGTTCTCCTCGCTTTAAAAGCTTTGGCCATACATCCCTGGCAAAATCATAGAATTTTGCCTTGGGAATATAGCGAAAAACTTCTGGCTCGAATACATAAATGCCTGTATTCACTGTATTACTGAACACGCTGCTCCAGTTAGGCTTCTCCACAAACTGCTTAATCTGTCCTCCCCTTTTTGTCAGGGCAATACCATACTCAAAGCGAGTATCTATGCGTTTAAGAACCATAGTGCCAAAAGCTCTTCTCTTTCTATGAAAATTTATAACATCTGTTAAGTTAATATTAGTCAAGCCATCACCACTCATCACCAGAAAAGTATCGTCAAAGAAATGTTCTACCTTCTTAACCCCACCCGCTGTCCCCATCAACTTTTTCTCTTCAGAATAGTTTATCTTCATACCTAACCTTGAACCATTTCCAAAATAGTTACGTATCATCGCTCGATGGGCATGAAGATTTACAACTACTTCTTTGATATTATGTTTCCTCAAGAGTTCGAGAACGTGTTCGAGAACAGGTTTATTCACAATAGGAAACATCGGCTTAGGGATGCTATAAGTCAACGGACGCAACCTTGTCCCTATTCCCGCAGACATAACCATCGCTTTCATAGCATTAACCTCAGTTGTTTGACAATTGTGCTTGGAGTGTGAAACGAAAGTTTCACAAGCGGAGAAATAATTAGTAGCCGTAAATTCTGGAGTCCCCCGATGAAATCGGGGGTTATTCCCCCCTTTCGGGAGGACTCCACACACTCAGGCCCTTTCGGAATGCTTTCAAGCATTATAAAGGATTTCTTTCCCTATTGCAAGCAACTTTTCTGTCTTCCCAATCTCATCCGTTTCCGCATAAACTCTCAGGACAGGCTCTGTGCCAGAAGGTCTGAGAAGTAACCAGCTATCATCTTCCAATATATACTCAATTCCATCATAGGTTTTTATCTCTTTCACAGGAATATCCAAAAGTTTCTTCGGTGCTCTTTTATACAGTCTCTGGACAAATTGTTTTTTCTCTAAACCTTCCCACCTGGTATTCACCAATTCATAGTCAACCCTCTCATAGACCGATTTTCCAAACTCTTCTTCCATCTCTCTCAACAGAGTGGAGAGTCTCTTCTTTGTCTTTGCCAGCATCTCCACAAAAAATAGCGAGGACAATAACCCATCCCTCTCCGGAATATACCCTCGGTATCCATATCCACCGCTCTCTTCTCCACCAATAAAGATATTTTCTTTTAACATCAAATTCGCTACATTCTTAAAACCGACGGGAACTTCCTGAAATTCTAAATTACACTTCTTAGCAATCCTCTCACTCAAATAACCCAGAGAGATAGTCTGAACAACCTTACCTTTCTCTCCTTTTTCCCTTACCAGATAGAGAAGGAGTAGAGGAAAGACTTGGTGAGGAGTAAGATAATTCCCTTCATCATCAACTACAGCAATCCTGTCAGCATCGCCATCGGTCGCCAGCCCAATGTCAGCGTTCATCTCTTTTACCTTCTTTTTCAACTCTCCCAAATTCTCACTTATCGGCTCTGGATTCAATCCTCCAAAGAGCGGGTCATGGCGAGTATGAAGAGTAATTACGTTACAATTTGTGTCTCTAAGTATTTTTTCGATATAATTACTTGCCACGCCATACATAGGGTCAGCTACAATTTTCAAACCGGCATCTTTAATAAGAGCGAAATCGATAAAAGATTTCAATCTGGCAAGATAAGAAGGAATTAAATCTTCTTCAATTATCAATTCACGATTAACAGATTCAGAAACCTTATTACCATAAAGATTTTTCTCAATTTTTTCTGTAATTTCTTCCGTCGCCGACCCTCCATAAGGAGCCTTAAATTTAATGCCACAAAACTGTGGAGGATTATGCGAGGCAGTAACCATTACCCCGCCATCGCATTTCCTTTCCACTATGGCAAAAGAGACGCAAGGAGCAGGAATAGACTTATTGCTAAGAATCACTTTGATTCCATTTCCGGATAAAACTTCAGCAATTAGCAAAGCATATTTCTCAGCAAGAAAACGATTATCATACCCCACAACCACCCCTTGTGGCTTGTTACCTGTCGCTTCTTCCTTTAGGTAGTCTGCTATCGCTTGAGCAACGATTCTCACATTATCGAATGTGAAATCGTCAGCAATAACTCCTCTCCAACCATCTGTGCCAAACTTAATTTTTACCATACCACCACTTCGCGGGTCCGATGAACATATTGTTGAAACGGTAGTCGCTCCGATCCATCGGAGCGTGTTGGAGTAGCTCCAATTCATCGGAGCGTTTGAATTCGCAAACTAAAGTTTGCGGCTACCTAATTTAATCGAACCCCTATGTGTACTTTCTTAACTTGGAATCTCTTCTTAACTTCCCCACTAATTTCTTAACCTGTTGGCCCTTTCCTTTGGGAAAGACCAGGGTAACATCTTCTGTAGAGACAATAATAAGGTCGGATACGCCAATTGCAGATAACAATCCTTTCCTATTCACCATTATACAATTTTGACTATCTATCGTTGAAACTCTGCCCATAATAGCATTCTTCCCTCTGTCGCGCGAAAGAAATTTATCCAGCGACTCCCAGGAACCTAAATCCTCCCAGGAGAAATCGGCAGGAATGAGGAGACTATTCTTTGCTTTCTCCATTATCCCGTAATCAATAGAAACATTAGGCAATCCAGGGTACAATTTACTTATGTTCTTTGAAGAAACAATTTGCAATTTCTGGTAGAGGGAAGGCATATATTTCCCTATTGCCTCCAGAATTACTGACTTCCTCCACACAAACATTCCGCTATTCCAGAAAAATCTGCCACTTTTAAGGAACCTTTCGGCTTTTTTCTTATCCGGCTTCTCTACAAATCTTTTGACCCTAAACACCTGTCGTCTTTCCCTTGTCCCTGCCTCTATGTATCCATAACCAGTTGCCGGGTATGTTGGTTTAATACCAATAGTAATTAGATTTTCCGTTTCTCCAGCAAGAGTAACTGCTTTTTTCAAAGTATCCAGGAATTTTCCTCGAGGCTTAATTATATGGTCTGCCGGTAAAACAACCATAACCGCATCTTCTTTAATCATTTTCGCCGCCAGGCCAATACAAGGAGCAGTATTCCTTCCCACTGGCTCAGAAATTATGTTTTTTCTGGGCACTTGTGGAAGCTGGCGCTCAATGGCCCTCGCCAGGGAACGCCGTGTTACCACAAGGATATCTTGAGGAGGAATAAATGGCAGGAGCCTATCTACTGTCTCCTGCAGAAGACTCTTCTTTCCGGTGAGCGAAAGAAGTTGTTTAGGGAACTTCTCTCTACTTAAAGGCCAGAACCTCTCTCCTTTCCCTCCCGCCATAATCACAGCTTTAACAACCATTTTCATCCTTTCTCATTTACTTAGCAATTCTTTAATAAGGTCTTTATTCAATAATTTCAATTCTTCTTTATCAACTAAAAAGCGTTCAACATCCTTCCTGACTTTGGCAAAATCGACCCTCGCCATTTTTTCTAGTAAAAATTCTTCAAAATTCTTTTCTGTAACAACTACTTTCTTAGCTTCTGTCTGAGCAATAGCATTATTTAACAAAAGAAAATTTGGCAAAATCTTCTTTCCTAAATACCATACCAGATCGTAAAAATCTCTTCCCTTTACGTACTTTCTGAAAAAACAGGCGTGGAGTTTTGTTGCATAAAGAGACGAAAGGTCATAATGGGTTATCGTAAAGACGAAGACTCTGCTGAGCAGAGAAATATCTGTTTTCCAGCCCTTTGGTGGTCGAGCATCTATTTCCAGCCCGATAGATAATTTTTGCTCTTTCATATCAGATAACCCTAAGCTCACCAGGATATTTTTGAATCTAAACATTACCCTTTGTACTATCTTAAGGTCATTTTTTTTTACATCAACACTCAACCCGTACTTTTTTAATTGGTATTCAATGGCTGTTGAAAACTTATTAAAATTATAACCTTTCTTCCGAATTAAAGAGAAATCGAGGTCTTCAGAAAAACGTCTCAAACCAAAAAGAACTCTCAAGGCAGTCCCACCCACAAATGCTAAGTGTCTAAACATTCCAAGGTCGTAAAGAATCTTTAAGATAATCACCTGTAAATCTTCTCTTACAAGATGAACTTTTTCTTCTTTACTCATTCTTTCATTTAAATGAGCCTTAATAATATCAAGCATTGGCTATTCCGCCTTCATAAATTCGCAGAAAGAGTGAACCACATTCAGAAGTTTCTTGTTATTAAAAACTTTAGCAAACATTTTAATTTTCTGCCTGCCCAGACCAGATAGATTCTGAAATCGATATGACTCCCTGAAGATATTAACATCATCTTCAGAAAAATTGAAAAGGTTCAAATACAAAAAGTCAACAATGGCCTTTTCTGGTTCAGCAATAAAGAAAGGATAGCCATTGTCATCTTTCGTCTCTTTAAACCCAACAAAACAGGCTACATCAATATGTTGATAGTGAAAAGTGCCAAAATCATTGAGGAAAGTAGTTGTCTTCTTTGTGGTAACAGAGGTAACATCCTCTACTCTTTCCGGGATAAAGTCATAAAAAGATAAAGCATATTCAGTACTGAGGTAAGAGGGGGAAAGCAATTGACTGGCAATAAAAGGACGCGAGGGGTTTATCTTCCTGTCTTCCTTGTTTAAGACATATAACCCTTTTTTAAGGCGTAAGACTAAACCCTGCCTCCGCCATCGGGCCAACTGATTACGGAGCACCTGCTCATTATCTGTAAGGGCGGCAAGATGACTGCTGGAAAAGATAGGATATTTCTGAATTTTATCCTTAAATTCTTTGTATTTCATTTCTGAAAATAATAATTTTTTGTTATTTACGGAAATGATACATTATTGTACAGTCTATGTCAAGGTCTTTCCTCTAAAAAACTCTATTGTCTTTTTCAATCCTTCTCTAATGTCTACCCCTGCCTTCCAGCCAAGCTTTTGCTCCGCCTTCTTCACATCAAGAGAACTCCTCATTAACTCTCCAGCCCTGAGAGGTTTATACACTGCCTGTTTAGAGTACTGGGTCAGTTCTTTCATTTCTGAAAATAACTGATTTACCGAGGTAGAGTTACTTGTCCCGATATTAAATATCTCGTTATCACCATTTTCCAGACATAAAATATTCGCCTTCACTACATCTCCTACATAGACATAATCGCGCACTTGCTCCCCATCGCCGAAAATATTGACTTCTTCGTTATTAAGCATCTTCCCGGAAAAGATTGCCACAACCCCGGCCTCACCATAGGGATCCTGCCGTGGACCATAAACATTGCCATAGCGAAGTGCAGTATATTTTAAACCGTAGATTTTCTCATAAGCGGAAAGGTAACATTCCATGGCATACTTGCTTACGCCGTAAGGAGAAACAGGAGAGATGGGAGAATCTTCATTAGGAGGGAAATTGCCACATTCGCCGTAAATTACACCACCACTGGAAGCAAAGATTATCTTCTTAATTTTGTACTTCCGGCAATTCTCTAAAATATTGAGCGAACCTTCTATATTAATCCGGGCATCAAAGGCAGGGTCAGCTATAGATTTTCTCACGTCAACCTGTGCTGCATGATGATTAACAATATCAATTCCTTCTTTGTTAAAAACCTCTTTCAGTGCCTTATCACAAATATCTAAATTGTAAAACTTAGCTTTCTTATTCAGGTTCTCTTTCTTACCAGATGATAAGTCATCTACAACAACGACTTCATGCCCTTTTTCGATATAAGCATCAACAATATTAGACCCAATAAACCCCGCCCCTCCTGTCACCAATATTTTCATAATTTCTCTCTTAAATTCTCTTCTATTTCTGTTATTACAACGTCTATATTGGGTAGTTTGTGTATCTGATTAGCCAAACGCGCACGCCAGCGTCTTCTATATAAATTACTTTTAATACCAGATTCAACAGCCTCAAGTGGAAGAAGAAACCCATACCGCTTCTTAAAGAGCTCTTTAATTTTGGACAGATTTAATCGCCCGCTTTTCAAAAGATACCATAGATCGTAGATATCCCGGGGCTCAGAGCGGCTGGTATCTAATATCATGCCTAACTTATCTACAAATATAGCCTCAAGGGTATAAACCTTTAGCTCTTTTTTAAAACCTCTCATATCACTATAGTTCGAAAGAATTTTTCTATAAACTGCCGATCCTATATCTTCAACATTCCTTAGCAAGTCTACCTTAAATTGCTTTAATCCGGCAAGCTCAGGAAATCCTTCATATCTCACGAAAAATTGTAGCCGGTCTCCTTCAGAAATTAGACTCTCTTGAACCGTTTCAAAACCTATGTTCGCTCCTTCTTTTATATACTTATAAATTTTCTCCAAGCTATTTAGGATTTGCTCCTCTTCAAGATATTTTCCCGAGGTCAAATCCAAATCCTCAGAGAATCTGTAATCTGAAAAATATATTTTCTTAAGCGCCGTGCCACCATAGAAGATAATATCTTCCAATAGGTCAGATTCAGTTAACCCAAAAAGAACCCAAGTTAAACAATAGTCTTTCTCGATTGTTTCTCTGAGGACCCCAAATTTACCAGCAAGGATTTCGATTTCAGAAAAAGGAATCATTACTATGTCCAGATGACCTGTTTTAACTCTTCCTCAGGACTGTTAATCAAAACTTTCCAGCGAGAACGATGTTTACCCCTGGCCGGAAGTGTTGGGTCAAGAACTATATAACTAAGACTGTTTTGAATATTTCTTCGCAATGAATTTATAATTCCCTCATCTCCCAGCCTATAAAGTTCCAAAATAAACCCGAGCCTCTTAACGACCGCTCGAACATTCAATTTCTCAGCATATCTCACAAGTTTCTGATAATCTATTTCTTTCCTCTTTATCCAAATTCCTTTGGCAATTTCACTGATGCCACCACACAAATCAGGTCGTTCCAAACAATCCAGAATTGTCCTTTCCAGTTCGCTAACTATAACCTTTTCCTGTTTGGTAATCCATTTCTCAAAGATTCCCCAGAATTTTTTTCTATTACAATAAACAAAATAGAAGTATATCCCAGAAACATGTCGACTACGAATGCGAGCAGGTACACTCGCGTAAACCCTAACAACAGGCTGAGTGGTCATATTGTGAAGAACCATGGCGCTATAGTGAGAAATATAATACTCATGAGGCCGTGCTAATTCTCGAGCTACAAGATACCAATTCTCTAAATATTCCTTACTCTTATCTATTTCCAGTGGAACAATAAGGTACTTCCCTGCCTTAAGCCGATTAAGTAATCCTCTTCTTACCAATTTACCTAAAAAAATAGCAGTTTTCTGTTTTGGTTTGTCTAAAATTCGTTCCGCTTCACTTACCGAAAAGATAAGCCGGTTATTTTTTTTCATCACCTGCAACAATTTTGAACTTAATTTACCTAAAGTCTTCGTTTCTTCCATATGATTCTTTCCTTATGCTATATGTAACAGATTATACCCGCTAGGTATAATATAGCACATAAGATATAACACTATAAATATACATTATAGCACATATCATTTTTAAATTTTTCTCTCTCCAGAGATTCTTTTGCTTCATTAAAGTCTTTCAAAGCAGTATTTAACTCCTTTTCAACAAGCGACTTCCCCTGGGAAAATTTTCTTATTTTATTTTTCTTCAGGCAAGACTCAAATTCAGGATTCATCACTTGCCTCCCACAACACAATTCCCTGGCTAACCTGTTCATAAAAAACCGGCTCGGTTTGCTTCATCTCTGTATATTTTAACTGTGTACGAAATATGGGCTGGACTTTCCGTTTAAACCTAAACTTTTCAAATTTTTCTTCAATTTCCACTTTATTATGTGTAACAATAAACAAATCCACATCACTATCTACTATGTCCTCACCACGGGATGAGCTTCCAAAAAGAATCACTTTAGACGAGAGTTTTTTAAAGGATTCCAAAAGTGGCTGAATTTGAATTATTATCTTAGTTACTTTAAGCTGTTTTATAATAGGATTTTTATAACTTAAAGAGTAAAAGTTTTGTTTGCCTTTCTTATTCCTGAACAAAAAGTCCGCTTGTACAAGTCCTCTTAACGCATAATTAGTTCCTGATTTACTAATCTTAACCGCTCTTTGAATCTCTTTCTCCACAAATTCCTTCCCAGGATGGTTTAAGAAGAAATTTAAGACCTTCTGAGAATTGGTAGCCACCAAAATATTTCGATTTCTATCCATCATATCGTCCTATTGTCCAATATTTTGAACCATTGTCCATTATATTGGAAAAACTATTATTTGTCAATCTTTATTTTACAACATATAAGTTTTGACACTCTCCACGACTAAAGTCGGGAGATTCTTAAGTGGTTGACGCCCTCTGTCCGTTTCCGTTTCGGGCAACCCTTAAGTTCAGGGCGGTGTCAGG
>JABUBO010000302.1_pt1 | contig 15530 bp, 14 predicted proteins | sample 7240361 | NCBI WGS metagenome assembly JABUBO01 (sample SAMN07256346, study PRJNA390944) | subsurface metagenome | isolation source: Methane hydrate marine sediment | place: Pacific Ocean: Eastern North Pacific, ODP site
ACTATAACTTCAGCCACCCCACGCCTTAGCAAGCGACTTATATCTGGGCTGATTATAACTTTTTCACCGGTATCCATACTTAGTTTCTACCTCGGGAGTCTAATATGGCTCTACCTTGTTTTACGTCCTCTGTTATCTGTTTCTTTAGTTCGTCTACGGTGTCAAATTTCTTCTCACCGCGAAGTCGCTCTATTATATCAATTTTTAGCTCGCGCCCATATAGGTCACTATGGTAGTTGAGGACGTAAACCTCTACGGTACGCTCGCTGCCACCGAAAGTAGGGCGCTTGCCAATATTAGTCATTGACTGGTAGGTTTTGTCATCAATATAGGCCCAGGTAGCGTAAACGCCCTCGGTGGGAAGGGCTTGTTCTGAGTCTACATCCAGATTAGCTGTGGGAAAGCCTAACTCTATGCCTCGACCTGAACCGGTGATTACGCACCCGTGAAGGCTGAAGGGGCGGCCTATCAGGTTGCTCACCCTTTTCATATCTCCATCAGCTAGAGCCTTCCTGATAGCGGTGCTGCTTACCACTTCACCGTTTACCATTATAGGAGGGATTACGGTTACACTGAAGTTCATATCTTGCCCCAATGTGCAGAGGGTATCAGGACTGCCTTCTCTGTTCCGACCTAAGGCGAAGTCAGGTCCAATTACTATGCCGCGCATTCTGAGGTATTTCTTCAGTAGGCTGACGAATCGGCGAGCGCTGAGCCGAGCTAGCTCGCGGGTGAAGGACAAGGTGATAATAGCTTCAACACCTTCATTTTTGAGAAGATTAGCTCTCGTGGTGAGGTCAGTCAAGAATGGCAGCTTAGTCTGGGGTGATAGTATCTCTTGGGGGTGCTGGCGAAAAGTTACTACCCCACTTAGCAAATTCTGCTGCCTGGCATGCTCCATTAGCTGTGAAATCAGGTATTGGTGACCAAGGTGAACCCCATCGAAAACCCCGATGGTTAGGAGCATATCTTTCTCAGGTGATAGCTCGGCTAACTCTTCCTCTACCCGCATAACTCCTTCCCTGGTAGGATTACTAACAGAATATAATACTAGATAACCAAGGGATAAATAAAAAAGAGATTTAATACAACCCCAGTAAATTATCGTAGCTAAAGCATCTTAATACTATCATAAGCCTATTTAAGCGTCAACCAAGAGTGCCAAACGAGGTATTAGAGATTGTTTATTAAGGGGGATACAGGAGATAGGGTTACTGAATAAAAAACCGGGGTGGGGTTGATAAACAATCTCTTATTCAATGGTTGCCTAATTTTGTGCTATACTTGGGTATAGCCAGCGTAGCTCAGGGGTAGAGCAGCGGTTTCGTAAACCGCCGGTCGTCGGTTCGAATCCGACCGCTGGCTCCACAGATAAGGTCGGCGTCAACCGGCTTTTTGAAAGTAATAGCCGACTCCGGGTTCAGTTATAATATATCTGGGTAGAGCGGGGTCTGGTTCTATCTTTTGACGCAGATGCGAGATGTAGATGCGCACATAATCCACGTCATCAGTATATTCCCAGCCCCACACCTTTTCTAGGACCTGCTTGTGAGTAAGAATACGACCAGCATTCTTCACTAGGAGGGCAAACAGGCGAAACTCTCTTGGGGTCAACTTAACCTGCTTTCCATTCCTCATAACCTTCCGCTCAGCAATATTCACCGTGAGGAAGTCATCACCATAGGTAATCTCCTTCCTCACCTCTGGTGAAGGGGGCAATTCGGCGCGTCGCAATACCGCTCGCACCCTCGCCGCCAGCTCTCTACCACCCACCGGCTTAAGGAGGTAGTCATCAGCCCCATAGTCAAGCCCACGCACTACGTCATCCTCAGCCCTTTGCTTGCCAGTAAGTAGGATAATAGGTATATCAGAGACATCACGGATGCGTTGGCAGGTCTCCCAGCCATCCATCTCAGGCATGACTACATCCAGAAGCACTATATCTGGTTTATGGGCAAATAAAAGTCGTAGCCCCTCCTGCCCGTTACTGGCTTTGAGTACCTCATATCCTTCCTGGGTAAAAATCTGCTCAACCAGTCTAAGAAAAGCGGTGTCATCATCGATTATAAGGATTTTCTTCTCCATTGCCATCTCCATTGAGGCTAATGGTTATCTTTTTGCCGCTTGCAATAGCATTTCTGCAATCACTCCAGGTAGTTCCCGGGTATTGATGGGCTTTGACAAATAGGCGTCACACCCGGCATTGATAAACCTCTCCTTGTCTCCCTTCATAGCATAGGCAGTAAGGGCAATGATGGGAACATGGCTGAATGCCGAGGTCTCCCTGAGCTTTCTGGTCACCTCAAGCCCGCTCAATTTGGGAAGCTGTATATCCATTATAATGAGGTCTGGCAGCTGTCTCTTAGCTAAATCCAGTGCCTCTTCCCCGTCGGTTGCTTCGAGCAGAGTATAGCCCTTGTCTCTAAGAACCATCTTAATTAGCCTCATATTTTGGGGGTTGTCTTCCACAATTAGTATCTTCTCTTTCATTTCCTCACAGATATGGTTAATCGGCTGTTGCCAGCGGTAGGGTAAAGGTAAACCGGCTTCCCTTGCCGTATTCACTCTCTACCCAGATTTGACCACCGTGCTGTTCAACAATTTGCCTGGCAAGCGTTAGGCCCAGCCCAGTCCCACTCTTCTCCTTGGTTAGGGGATTGTCTAGCTGGCAAAAAGGTTCAAACATCCTTTCCTGGTCTTCCTTCTTGATACCAATGCCGTTATCAACTACGCTGACTTGACACCAATCATCCTCCCTGGCCGTTTTAACCTCCAGCTTGCCCCCATCCGGAGTAACCTTACTCGCATTGCTCAAGAGGTTGAGGAACACTTGTCTTAGTCTAGCTTCATCGACATGAACCGAAGGAAGCCCCTTTTCCAGCTCAACATCAAGGCTTTGCTTTCTCTGGGTGAGCATGGGCATCATGGTGCTTCTCAGCGATTCTATTACATTGCGCAGAGAAATATTTCTCAACCTGAGTTCCATCTTGCCCGATTCTATCTTTGACAGGTCAAGAACCTCATTAATTAGGTTCAGCAGGTGCTGGCCACTGCTCAGGATATCTTCAAGGCACTGCCTCTGCTTCTTATTAATCTTTCCAGGTACCCCATCTAACATCAATTGAGAAAAGCCGATAATAACATTGAGTGGGGTGCGCAACTCGTGAGACATGTTAGCCAGGAACTCGGACTTTAGCTGGTTTGCTCTTTCCACCTCCCTTGTTTTCTCTACGAGTTCCTGTTGCCGTGCCACCAATTCCTCGTTCTGGGCATCTAGTTGCTCATTCCTTTCTTGAAGCTTACGCTCCATCCGCTTGTGCTCGGTGATGTCTATGATAATCCCTCTCAAGCCTATAGGTTTGCCTTCATGAATAATAGGAGCGGAATGCACGAGAACAGGGAATGTGTTACCGTCTTTCCTCAGTGCTGTGTATTCATTGATGCCAAGCTTTTCTCCCCTCAACCTCTTCTGAATATTCTCCTTTGCCCTATCTTGATCCTCAGGAATAAACATTTGAATGGCACTCAAACCTTTATCAAAATCTTCTTGACTATAACAAAACATGTCAAACGCATTGCGGTTGACAAATATGAGATTGGCTCTTTCATCTAATTCAAAAACAGTTTGCGGCAAAAGATCAGCTAAATCTCTATATCTCTTCTCGCTCTCCTGCAGCGCCTCTTCCGCCAGCTTGCGCTCGGTGATTTCAATCTGCAATTCTTCATTGGCTTCAAATAATAGCTTGTTAGAGCGCTGCAGACTTTCCACAAGCCTTTTATTCTCCAGCGAGAGCCTTTGCTGCTTGAGGGCGTTGGCAATGGTGGTCTTCATCTCATCCGGATTAACCGGCTTGACAAAATAGGCGTAGGCACCTTGGTTTACGGCGTCTACTGCTGTCTCCACACTGGCATAGCCGGTTATCATAATCACAGCGGCATCAGGGTTTATTTCCTTGGCTAACTCCAGTATCTCCATCCCGCCAACATCGGGCAATCTTATGTCGGCAATAACCACATCAAAGGGACTTTTCGGTATCATCTCTAGGGCATCAGCCCCTCTCTCCAGTCCAATAACCCTGTATCCGGTATCCTCCAGTATGCCGCACAGGGTTGCCCTCGTGCCAGTCTCATCCTCTACTACTACAATAGTAGCGTCCGTTGGCATCATTCCTTGCTCTCCTTGGCTATATCCTCCACCAGCGCTATCACTTTCTCTATATCAAAGGGCTTGTATATGCAGGTATAAGCACCCTGACTTATCGCCCTTCTTACTAAATCCTCCTCGGTATAGCCGGTCATCATAATCACCGTTGCCGCGGGGTCAATCTCCTTAACCTGCTCAAAGGTCTCAACGCCATCCATACCGGGTAGCCTCACATCCAGAAAGATGATGTCATAGTGCCTGCTCTTCACCATCTCAATAGCCTCAGCCCCATCCCGGGCAGTAGCCACCCGGTATCCCTTATCCTCCAATATTCCCTTTAGCGTTTCCCTATCGGCAAACTGGTCGTCAACCACCAGTATAAGGGTTCTTTCAAGCAGCTCTTCAATGAGAGCTATAATTCTATCAATATCAAATGGTTTATAGACAATGGCATAGGCACCCTCCTCCAGGGCTTCCTTCACCAAATCCTCCACCGAATAGGCGGTCATCATAATTACCGTTGCCTTAGGGTCTATCTTCTTGACCTCCCTGAAGGTTTGAACCCCATTTATCCCCGGCATCTTTATATCCATAAAGATGGCATCAAAGTGGGTCTTTCTTGCTGCCTCAATGGCCTGGTAACCATCCTCTACGGTAACCACATTGTGACCTTTGTCCTCAAGTATCCCTCCTAGGGTCAGGCGTATGCTTCGAAGGTCATCAACCACCAGAATATTGGTTTTCCCGTTACTCTTTTCCAATGTAATCCTCCCGTTCTGAAGACTCTGTCTTCAGAGGCAACTTTATAGTAAAGGTAGTCCCTTTTCCCATCTGGGTCATCACCTCTATGTTCCCCTGGTGCCGGTCAATGATTGCCTTACATACTGCCAATCCCAACCCGATGCCCTTAGCTTTAGTGGTAAACAAGGGGTCAAAGATTTTGTCCACAGTTTCCTGAGGTATCCCGCAACCGGTATCGGCAATTTTTACCTCAAGGAATTTATCCTTCTCCCTGGCAGCTATTGTCAGCTTACCCCCTTCGGGCATTGCTTCCACAGCATTGGTAATTATATTCACCAATACCTGTTGAATCTGGTCGGGGTCCATCTTAACCTCGGGCAGGCCGGTATCCACCTTCTTAGTCAGCTCAATGTTCTCCGGAATAGCCGTGTGTGACAGGGCATCCTCAATCACCTTTTCTATCCGGGTCGGTGACACTGAAGGTTTCCCCACGCGGGAAAATCCTAGAAGGTCATTGATGATTTTATTGGAGGCATTAATCTCATCGTCCATAATGTCGAGAAATTCCATAACCCGCGGCTCTTTCTGCCCCAACCCATCCTTGGCCACTTTTCCTTTTATATAGTAAACGGCGTTCTTAATGGCACCTAAGGGGTTCCTGAGCTCGTGTCCCACCCCTCCTGCCAGTTGCCCTATCGCCGCTAGTTTCTCGGAACGAATTAGCTGCTCCTGCGCCTCTCTTAGCTCCTCATTGGCTGCCTGAAGCTCCTCGTTGCTGGCGCGCAACTCCTCCTCAGTAGCCTGCAGCTCTTCATTGGCCGCACGAAGCTCCTCGGAACGCTGCCTCAGTGCTGAAAAGGCCTTACTTATACTATCTCCGAAGAGCCAGGACATACTTGCTAACACAAATGAGAGGACTATTGGTACCGAAACCACCCCCCACCCCAAAATCGACTCTCCCGAGGTAGCAAAGGAAGCACTCCCGCCCATGATTGCTACAACGACCAGTAGGGTAGCAGCGCCAAAGCCAGCGAACCAGAATGACGCTACGGGAGCGACCAAGACACCAGCTGCCACTACACTCAAGGAATAGAAGAGTGGCCCCACTATCTTTGTCTCTAAAGGTATGTTGGGAAGCAACGCGCTGGTATTGGCAATGATGATGAAGCTACCCAGGAAAAGGTACATTGCAAAGTGGAATTTGCCAAAACGAGCGAGCCAGTAGGATATACCGCAGATGGCCAACGCGCTGATGATAGAGGTGAGACTAGAGGTCATCGATGGCAACCTTAGGACCAGGACGATAACCAAGAATACTCCCAGTGCCCCCGAGAGGCTCTGTATCACGATGTTGAGGAGACGTGACTTGCGCTTCTGCTCACTCTCCCTAATTCCAGCTCCAATCAATTGCTCATTCACTTCTCACCTTCTGAAAACAATTGGACAGTCCTACTATTTGAGTAATCCTGACCTTCTTTCTTTTTGTATATTCTTGCCTTGGTATCAAGGCACTCCAACTTCTCACGTAGACTATTTGCTGGTGTCTCTACCTCCCCCAGAATCAAGTAGCCCGGGGTAGCCAGTGATTTATACAGCATTTCAAGCACCTTCTTCTGGAGTTGCTTCTGCAAATATATCAAGACGTTGCAGCAGAATATGCAGTCCAGGTTCACAAAGGGTGGCTTTGTATTTGAGGTCAGGTCAAAATAAGAGAAGCTGACCATTTGCCTGATGTCAGCTGTCACCACATAGGATTCGCCGCTGCGGGTGAAATAACCTTCAAGGATGGCGGAGGGGAGACCTTCTACATCCTGTGGAGAGTATACTCCCGCCCATGCCTCTTTCAGAGCTTGCCGACTAATGTCGGTGGCATGGATTGATATATCTAAGTCCGTTCGTTCGTGGCCTAGGGACTCGGCAAGCAGTATAGCTATGGAGTATGGCTCTTCACCCCGGGCACAGGCAGCGCTCCAGAGCCTCAGTCTCCGCTCTCTTTGCTTTCGTTTATGTGATACCAGTTCGGGTAACACTAGCCCAGCTACTTGCTGAAAGGTATAGGGGCTTCTGAAGAAACCACTTACCTTTATGGTAAGGTCATCGGCAAGCCTTTGATACTCTTCGGGATGAGCATCAAGAAACTTCATATAGGCCCAGTATGTTCTCACTCCTGTGGCGTGAAGTCTCCTTTCCAGACGGCGGGTTACCGTCCCGCGCTTATATTCCCGGAAATCGTATCCGCCATCCCGATACACCTTCTCCAAAAGTGAATCAAGCGCTATAGCATCATGCCCTGCAACCGTATTCCCCATATCATAGTCCTAACCTTTCATCAGTCGGCATTTATGCCAATTGTATCATAAAAGCACAAAAATTGCCAGTAGGCATTTAGTATGATATACAAGTTGATGAAAGTCAAATCTGGTGACAGGGACGTTTATCAAGGGTCAATGGTAGATTAAAGGGGCTAGGGTCTCCAGGTAAAACTAAAAGGGGTAGGTTATAAACAATTTCGCGAGGGAGGAAGGATAGTTAATAACATAGGCTACAGCGGAGCTCAGGCAAAAATAATGGGGAATCCCGATTAAGGGGCACTGGCGGAGATGGTGAGCCCTTAGCAGTAAATCCTATGAGAGCTCAAAAACGGAATTGATTACCATTCTTCTCTTGGAACTATCTGTAATTCAGTCTCATAATCAGGGAAATAACCGAAAACTGCATTTAGCGGCGCATATTTCAAGATTTTTTCCTTTACTTCCTCGTATTGCCCCTGATATTCAGGGATTTGCTCTCCCTTCTTGTCAAATACCATAACCATACCGTTTTGGCATCTAATAACGGTTTTAATCCCCTGCCTGTCCCCTCTCCCAGCTTTGTAACCTTCAGTCCATATTTGGTGTCTAATATCCAGCACGTTGATTAAGAATTCTGGGGATGGATTTTTGCTTCTGCTCATTTTGTCTCCCCCTTCGTCTCTTATTATTGGTGCTACACTCATATTAAAACTGTGGAATTAATTGCTCATAAAATTGGTGTTTAAATTTCATTAAAATCTCACAGGTATGAAACTAGTGCCTGGGCTGGCGAGTTAGAGTTTGCTTAAGGGTGCTGGTGAGGAACCCCAAGCTATTTGTCTTGAGTTTCCTCCGAATTTTCTCTATAATTTCCTCGATGGGTTCCTGGAGGATAGATTATATTGTAGGTGGTAGGTAGATGAGCAAACTTATAGATAAACTAAATCAGGTTTCGCAGGCTGTGATTCAGCCTGTGGGGTTTAGGACGACACAACCGGTCTCGCCGAAGCCAAAAATATTACTTGTTGCCAGTTTGGCTCAGGCTAATGTTGAAAACTTAGCTGATTATGTGGCTGGAGCTGATGCCGGGCTATTGCACATCTCTGGATTAAGTTCAGGAGCTAAAAATCTTCAGAAGATATCTCAGGTTGTGCCTGATATTCCCTGGGGTGGGTGGTTGAGAGGTAGTGGTCGGGGAGAAATAAAACAGATGGTAAAGGTTGGCTGTGATTTTGTTGTTTTTCCAGCAGCTAATACGTCCCTGGCAATATTTCAAGGTGATGAGGTGGGTAAGATATTAGAGGTAGAGTCATCACTCAGTGAGAGCTTGCTGAGGGCAGTTGATGAGTTGCCGGTAGATGCTGTGCTTATTGCCAGTGAGCGGGGGAAGGGTTATTTTCTTACCTGGCATCACCTTATGCTCTTTAAGCGCTTTGCTGATTTGTTAACTAAACCTTTGTTAGTCTCTATCCCATTAAGCGTGACAGCTAGTGAGTTTCAAGCTCTATGGGAAGCCGGGGTTGATGGCGTGGTAGTAGAAGTAGGGGTTGGGCAGCCTGCGGAGAGATTAAAGGAGTTGCGCCAGGTAATTGATAAACTAGTCTTCCCATCACCACGCAAGCCTGGAAAAGCAAAGGCTTTGCTACCTTATATTGGTCAGGAGACGAGTGTAGTAACTGGAGAGGAAGAGGAGGAGGAAGAGTAGTTTTAGGTTGAGTGGTTTTACATAACATCAATGGCTAGGATTGTAACAATTGCCATGACTTCCCTTCAGTGGTGATAGCCGGAGCAATTACTATCTCAACCTTGTGCATTTCTTGAATGGTAGGCACACCGCAGATGCCCATCGCAGTGCGAAGAGCCCCGACAAGGTTCTGGCTACCATCGGTAACTGAAGTTGGACCGAAGAGAATTTGCTCTAATGTACCAGTGGTACCAACTTTTATTCGGGTTCCTCTAGGCAGTGCCGGATGTGGGTGGGCCATACCCCAGTGATAGCCAAGCCCAGGTGCCTCTTTGGCTTGAGCAAGAATAGAGCCCAGCATTACGGCATCGGCACCTGAAGCAAAGGCTTTGCACAGGTCGCCACCGTTGCCAATGCCACCGTCAGTAATTATCGGCACATACTTGCCGGACTCGCGTAGATATTCATCTCTAGCCGCAGCACAGTCCATAGTGGCGGTTACCTGGGGGACACCAACACCGAGGACTTGCCTAGTGGTGCAGGCAGCTCCCGGTCCTACCCCTACCAAGACCCCGGAGATTCCGGTTCTCATAAGCTCTAAACATGCGCTATAGCTTACACAGTTACCGACAATAATAGGTATAGGTATGGATTGGCGAAGCTCGGAGAAGATAAGCCCCCGATAACTTTTGGATATATGCCGGGCACTGGTAACTGTAGATTGGACTACGAAAATATCGGCCTGAGCTTCAGCAGTTATTGGAGCCAGCCGTTTAGTATTAGCTGGTGCTATTGAAACAGCACATACCGCCCCTGACTTCTTAATCGATTGTATTCGTTCGCCAACGAGGTTTTCCTTAATCGGTTGGGAATAGACTTTTTGGAGCAGGGGGGTGACTTCAGCATCAGATGCTTGAGCAATCTCAGTCAGTACCTCTTGGGGGTTATCATACCGAGTTTGTATCCCTTCTAAATTGAGAACGGCGAGCCCACCTAGCTTGCTCATCAGGGTAGCGAAGTTGACATCAGTTACCGCATCCATTGCTGAAGCTAAGATGGGAGTGGTGAAGGTAAAGCCGTCTATCTTAAAATCAATGTTTGTCTGGTCTGGATTGATGGTTATATCTCCAGGCACTATAGCCACTTCATCAAATCCATAGACGCGCCGAAGTTGCCTAAATTGGGGGGTAGCCATTTTGCCTCCCTCCTTAAAGGCAAACTATATCAAAAGCAGCTCCTCAAAGTCAAGGAATTTTGATTAGTAGACAGGTGAAGAGGTGTAGGTTATAATAACTAAAGTCTACTCACAGAAATATGCGATTCGGCTGGGTGTAAAATTAGAGAAGATAGAAGGTAATGCCTACCCTTTATGTTGTGGCTACCCCTATTGGTAATTTAGGGGATATTAGTTTGCGTGCCCTCCGTACCCTGCGTGAAGTGAAGCTTATTGCTGCTGAAGATACCCGCAGAACGAAACGGCTTCTTATCACCTATGATATTAAGACACCTATGACTAGTTATCACGAGCGCAATAAGTGGACGAAAATGGATTATATTCTGGGTTGCCTTGAAGAGGGGGATGTAGCTCTTGTTTCTAATGCTGGAACGCCAGGCATAGCTGACCCCGGTTACGAACTAATCGTGGCGGCTAACCGGCGAGGTATCCCGGTGGTTCCCATTCCTGGACCTTCGGTTGTCATCATGGCACTTGTTGTCTCCGGGCTGCCTACGGAGAAGTTTGTTTACATTGGCTTTCTGCCACATAAGGCGAGTAGCAGACGGCGCCTTCTGGAGTCGGTTGCTGATGAAATTGGCACTATAGTAGCTCTGGAAACTCCTCACCGGCTGCAGGCGGCGCTAAACGATATACTTCTTGTTCTGGGGGATAGAAGAATAGCCGTTTGTCGCGAGCTTACCAAGGTTCATGAAGAGGTTTTCCGGGGGAGAATAAGCCAGGCCATAGAGCATTTCACCGAGCCAAGGGGGGAGTTTACTCTAGTTGTTGAGGGTAGTGGTGGGAAGGATAAACCACAGTTAACCGAGGATATTGAGAGGCAGTTACATCATATACGCCAGTCCGGGGTAATGGCTAAAGAGGCGATAGCTAGGGTGAGTAAAGAAACAGGTTTATCACGGAAGGAGCTGTATCGAGCTTGGCTCAAGCTACTTTGAAAGGAGTTGACTGATGCGCCGAGGGTGTATATCTTTGGGAGAAGTGCAATGTGATGATTGTCACCGCACTATCCCATATCTTGAGCGCTATTTAGCCGTTGAAGAGAAAGATGGCGTTGAGGTTGAAAAAGGTGAGACGGCACGCTATTGTGTTGATTGCTGCCTGAAAAAGGGCTACGCTCGCTATAGAATAGAGAAGGGCGAACAGATACTTACCTTCTTCCCCGAATGAATGTATTAGTTAGGAAATAGATTATGAGTGAGAGAATTTTTATTGGGGTAGCTTGGCCTTATGCTGACGGTCCGCTACATCTGGGTCATATTGCCGGGGCATATTTACCACCTGACATATTTGCCCGCTACCACCGCATTAAGGGGAATGAGGTATTGATGGTATCGGGTTCAGACCAGCATGGCACGCCAATAACTATCAAGGCTGAGCAGGAGGGGAAGGCGCCTAGCGAAATAACCACCCAGTATCATCAACAGTTTGTTGATTCATGGCAGAAGTTAGGTATTTCCTTTGACCTGTTTACCAATACCGGCACTGCCAACCATGCTGAGGTAGCTCACGATATTTTCCTCACCCTTCTTCATAGGGGCTATATTTATAAGGCTACTGTGTCGCAGCCCTATTGTCCTCATTGTCAGCGCTTCTTGTCTGACCGCTATGTTGAAGGCACTTGCCCCTACTGTTACTCTTCTGGGGCTCGAGGTGACCAGTGTGATGAGTGCGGCAAGCCGATAAATCCGGTTGAGCTGATTGACCCTCGTTGTCGCTTATGTGCTACCACTCCCCAGTTCAAGGATTCGGAGCACTTTTTCCTTAAACTCACTGCCTTTGAGGATAAGCTTTTAGCCTGGGTGAAACAGCAGACTCACTGGAGACAGAATGTCCTTAACTTTACTACGCGCTATTTGGAGCAGGGGCTGAAGGACAGGGCTATTACCCGGGATATAGAATGGGGAATACCGGTGCCCGTTGATGGTTTTGAGGGCAAGTGTCTCTATGTGTGGTTTGAGGCAGTCATCGGTTACCTGTCAGCGACCAAGGAGTGGGCTAAGTCTAGCGGAGACGAGGAAAGGTGGCGTTCTTTTTGGCAGGGTGATGTAAAGAGCTATTATTTTATCGGTAAGGATAATATTCTCTTCCACACCATTATCTGGCCGGCAATGTTGATGGGCTATGGCGACCTTAATCTTCCTTACGATGTTCCGGCTAACGAGTTCTTAACTATTGAGGGCAAGCGACTTTCTACCAGTCGCAATTGGGCAGTCTGGCTACCTGATTATCTGTCACGCTATGACCCTGACCCGCTACGTTATCTTTTATCGATAAACATGCCAGAGACTAGTGATACCGATTTTTCCTGGCGTGAGTTTGTTCGCCGTAACAATGATGAGCTGGTGGCTACCTATGGCAACTTGGTTCATCGGGTGCTCACCTTTGTCTATCGTAGCTTCGATGGCTGTGTGCCAGAACCGGGAGAATTTGATAAGTATAGTCAGGAAGTTTTAGCTTATGCTAAAGAACAAATCTTTAATGACATAGGTGGCCTTCTTTCTGAATGCCATTTCAAGGCAGCAATATTGAATGCTCTGTCCTTAGCTCATGAGACTAATCGCTACCTGGATGAGAAATCTCCCTGGAAGACAATTAAACAGGATAGGCAGGCCTCAGCCACTGCTTTATATGTAGCCATTACCGTGCTCTCTGCGCTGAGCACTGTGCTTTATCCCTTTTTGCCCTTTAGCTCTCAGAAGCTGCATGAGTTTCTGGGTTTTAAGGGCAATGTAGAAGATTACGGCTGGAAGTTAAACTCACCACCACCGGGGCAGAGATTACTTTCCCCTGAGCCCCTGTTTTCCAAATTGGATGAAGATTTGGTAGAAGAGGAGACTAGTCGGTTGGGGGTCCAATGCCAGTAAACTCCCCATATTGATTTGCCTAATAAGGAGAATCTTGCAGCTAAGCGCAATTTATGAACTTATTCAGGAAGATTTGGTCAAGGTAGAGGATAGGCTGAGGTCGATCAGCAGGGTTGATTCTCCCCAGCTATCTGAGCTATTAAGCTACGTTCTGACAGGTGGTAAAGGGCTCCGCCCAGCGCTTACCCTCCTATCGGGCAAGTTTTATGACTACAATCTTGATTACCTTCTGCCTATGGCTACATCAGTTGAGCTTATGCACATGGCTACACTGGTTCATGATGATGCTATTGATAAATCCCCCGTCCGCCGGAGTCAGCCAACGATTTATACGGTGTGGGGGGAGGACAAAGCAGTGCTCCTTGGTGATTACCTATTTGCCAAGGCGACAGAGTTTGCCACTAATACTCAAAATCTGCAAGTGATAAGGCTTACTGCTCAAACCCTTATGACTATTTCCAGCGGGGAGTTAAATCAAGCCTTTAGCGCTTTTAATCTGAAGCAGACCCGCGAGGACTACTTCCAGAGGATTTCCCGAAAAACCGCCTCCCTATTCTCCATGGCTACAGAGTCAGGGGCTATTTTGAGCCAGGCTCCAGAAAAATCGATTGAGGTTCTAAAGGGGTATGGTTATAACCTTGGCATTGCCTTTCAAATTGTAGATGATATTCTGGATTTTATTGGTACCGAGGAGGAATTGGGTAAGCCCGTAGGCTCAGATTTAGCTCAGGGCACCCTGACCCTGCCAGCAATGCTTCTTTTGGAGCGCTATCCTGAGGAGAACCCGGTGAAGGGGCTATTTCAAAACGGGGATAAGCAAGAGAATATAGGGTTGGCGATAGAATTAATTCGTAACTCGTCAATTGTTCAAGAATGCTACGGGGTTGCCTCTGATTATTGCTCCAAGGCTTGCCATAATCTTAGCCTATTGCCGGATAACGCCAGTCGCCAAGCATTAATACAACTGGCAGATTATGTTATCAATCGAAAGAAATGAAGAGCTGGTCTCAGTCAAGACCAGCTCTTCATTGTCTAGAATATCTAGGTGATTAGGATGTCGCCGTAGCTTCAGGTGAGGGTGATGGTATAAGTTCATTAAATAGTGATTCCAGCACTTCACCTTCCAAGGTCTCTTGAACAATGAGTTTTTCAGCGATTTGTCTTAGTTTTGGCTTATTTTCGGCTAGAATCTTCTTAGCTACTTCACGGGCATTCTGGATAATCTTGTTGACTTCTTCATCAATCTGTTCGGCTACCTTATCGCTGTAATCTCTCTGCTCGGAGATTTCCCGACCGAGGAAGACCAACTCCTCCTTCTGTCCGAAGGTTCGTGGTCCTAATTTATCACTCATTCCATAATTGGTTACCATCTCACGGGCAAGCGCGGTCGCCCGCTTAATATCATCAGAAGCTCCTGTTGTCAATTCGTTGAAGATTAATTCCTCAGCAACACGACCACCAAGCAAAAAAGCTAACTCATCATTGAATTGAGAACGTGTCGGTAGGTATTTATCTTCTGAGAGTGTCTTGGTATAACCAAGCGCCATACCACGGGGTATTATGGTTATTTTTCGTAACGGTTCAATATTAGGCAACACCTTAGCAACAAGGGCGTGTCCTGCCTCATGGTAGGCAGTAACTTCCTTTTCCTTAGGACTTATCTTTCGACTCTTTCTTTCCGGGCCGGCGATCACTTTGTCTATAGACTCCTCAAGCTCCTGCATGTCAATAACTTTCTTATCACGCCTGGCGGCTAAAATGGCTGCCTCATTGACCAGGTTAGCCAGGTCAGCACCACTAAAACCGGCTGTCTGTTTAGCTAGCATCTCTAGGTTAACTGACTCACTAAGTGGTTTACCATTGGTATGAACCTTTAGGATTGCTATTCGACCATTAATATCTGGTCGGTCAAGGATTACCCGGCGGTCAAAGCGACCAGGGCGGAGTAAAGCCGGGTCAAGTATATCAGGTCGGTTAGTAGCCGCCATAACAATCACGCTGGTATTAGTGTCAAAGCCATCCATCTCGGTCAGAATCTGATTAAGCGTTTGCTCCCTTTCATCATGACTCCCGCCTAGCCCGGCACCCCGATGGCGACCTACAGCATCAATCTCGTCAATGAAGACAATGCACGGGGTATTGCGTTTAGCCTGGTCAAAGAGGTCCCGCACCCTGGAGGCACCGACACCAACAAACATCTCGACAAATTCACTGCCGCTGATAGAAAAGAAAGGCACCTCGGCCTCACCAGCTATTGCCCGAGCCAGTAGCGTTTTCCCTGTGCCTGGCGGACCTACTAGCAATACGCCTCTTGGGATGCGTGCTCCTAGACTCTGAAACTTCTCCCGCGATTTGAGGAAATCCACTACTTCATGCAATTCTTGCTTGGCTTCCTCTACTCCGGCTACATCGTCAAAGGTTATCGTAGGTCTATTAGCTGGAAACAGTCGGGCTCGGCTGCGCCCAAAACTCATTGCCTGGGTATTAGCCCCTTGTGCCCGGCGAAATAGGAAGAACAACAAGGCGCCAAAGAGTAGGAGGGGAAGGAAGTTAATCAGCAATCCACCCT
>JABUBO010000303.1_pt1 | contig 15525 bp, 9 predicted proteins | sample 7240361 | NCBI WGS metagenome assembly JABUBO01 (sample SAMN07256346, study PRJNA390944) | subsurface metagenome | isolation source: Methane hydrate marine sediment | place: Pacific Ocean: Eastern North Pacific, ODP site
ATTTCACGATGTTCCCGCGGTTCTTCGAAGTGCGCACCAGGCCAGGGGCCACCTTACAAAATTCTCACTTCGCCCAGATGGACCCATTCGCTCAGGGAGTCGTAGCGGATGCCGTCGGCGATGCCTCCCAATTTGCTCGCCCCGGTGACGTCGCTGCCGTACTCATAGGTCCAGGAAAGCAACCCGCGGTTCAGCTCGCCGAGGGGTCCGATGATTTCGGGGTCGGCGTTGGTCAGCCACTCGACGACGCGGGAGCGTCCACCGCCGTATGCGCGGGTGCCGTTCATCACAGGTTGGCCGAATTCGTCGTGGAAGACAGAGTTGAGGAAAGCACGTACCGAGTAGGCCCGGGGCACCTGCCAGTAGTCATGGGAGTCGTTCTTATCCCACACGTCGATGTCCCGCTGTTCCGAGGCGATGATGTCATTGGCTGAGGGCAGCTCGGTCTGAGCCACCTGCCCGAAGCAGGATCGCCACATCCAGGGTTCGTTGTAAGTCATGGCATACATCCCGGCGTCGTTAGCTAACTTAATCCAGCGGACATCCCCCCCGTGGCGGTCAGCATACATCGCCCCGAAATCTTCCAGACCGCTTATCCGGGCGAAGTGAGAATTTTGTAAGGTGGCCCCTGGCCTGGTGCGCACTTCGAAGAACCGCGGGAACATCGTGAAATACTTCTTGGCCGCGGCCCGCATCCCCCAGCGAGGATTGTGCCGGCTCAAGACCAGAGCGAACTTCGCCCGGCTGGGTAATTTCTTGGTGTCGGGGGTGAGGCCGAAATCCATGCGGATGGTATAATAGCCCGCCTCGTCGAACCACATCCGGTAAACCGAGGGGTAGTCCATAGGCACCGCCAGCGACAATCCTACTTGAGGACCATCAATGCTGGAATAGGGCCAGGGTGAGATATAGCGGTTGGTGTCGCGGCCGATCTCCGTCGCGTTGGTAACGGAGCGACCCGGTTCGATGGTCTGGAAGCTGTCCAGCCCTGTATGCCAGCGCCAGCCTGTCGCCACCACAGGCAGGCGATAAGTCAGTTGAACACACCGGTCTTTGCCTGTAGTGTCGCGAAGTATTCCCTCAATGGCGATCCTATCGGAAAGCCCACGAATGGTCGCTTCTATATGGATGCCATCCTCCTTACTCCGGAACTGCACTCCATCACGGACCGGGGCGACTTTGCCTCGGAGAGCAACGGGCTTCGGTAGTGGAAGTTCGCGGATACTCAGATCGTCCATCCAGAATTTCCCAAGCAGATTGCCAGAGACCACGTGGAACATCAGTTCTCCACCGACGGTGCCAGGCAGCGTCTGAAAGGTATGTTGGCAGCGAACCCAGTCAGAGTGGTAGATACCCAGGTACTCGATGTTAGCCTGACCCAGGATATACTTTCCCTGTGCATCCAATCGGCGGAGGTGCATGATAGGGCGTCCATCCAGATTTTCGGACTTCACGTAGAACGTGACCATGTAGGTAGTATCGGATTTGAGTGGAGCGCGGATGATCAGTTCCCCTTTCTGGGGTACATCCAGGCAAAGTGACGCACTGCCCGAACGAGCGAACGTTGTGTCCCTATGCCAGCCTCCGCTCATCCGGAATCCCGCAGTCTTCTCGAAGCCGCCGTTCTCCAACAATTCAGGCCCCGAATTGAGTTGATATTCCCCTAACAAAAAACCACCAACCGTGCCCGGCGAAAGGAGTTCCAAACTACCTGCCGAGAGTCTTTTTACCTGACCATCCTCACTGAGGGTCATCGACAATCCGTCACCCGTCTTGACTTCCATAGCCGGGACTGATGAACCAAAGGCGATAGATATTAGGGCGACTAACAACATTATTCTCCTGTCCAGTATCAATGCTATCCAGCCGAGTTTTCCCATCAATTTATCCTACGATAAAAATCTACTCCAAAGTTAATTTAACGCTTTGCCAATTGTCCGAGCTACAGACAAAGCCGAATACCAGCGTTACTTGTCTTGTAAGTCTAAAAATCTTTTTTCAAATCACACCTGCCATTCGACCGTCAGATGTGGACGACTTTTATGCCTGCGAGCTGGCAGTATGCTTTGAACGGAAGCTCCAGGTCACCATATATGAAGAGCTGGTGGAAGCCCTTTGTGTCGCGGCAATCTGCGACATCATCCAGCTCAAGCTCGACAGAGGTGCGGCAGCCGCCTGCTGGTGGTGTCTCGATATTGCGAAGCACACGACCCGTGCCTAAAATAATTGACTCTGGTCCCTGGAATTTCATAATAGTAACCTTTTGTCCTATCCGCCAGAGCACCTGCATGGCAACGCCGATGTTCGACTCGGAGTGGCTGCGCAGAATGAAGGGTTCTGGCGACTTGTCGAAACCGTCAAGTCTGGTTGCGCACGTGCAGTGGGCCCCCATCAGCGTATTGTTGATGGTGTTGGGCGCGGGGTCCTGCATAAAGCCCGGTCGGTCGAATAGAAGGTTCGTCAGCCGGGTTGAGATAGCGGCGTTCCAGTCGGCCTCGCAGGTTCCGAGCCCGCCCTCGTCGCGGAGCCGGGAGAAGGCCATACAGGGTGGCTGTACGAGTCGGCGACTAATAGGGCCTAAGCAATCCATCGAGATGCCCTGGCAATTCTCAGCAGCCATGAGGCGTCGGCATACCATATAGTTCTTGGCAGCAGTGAGGATGTCCTGCTTGGTTGGTTCGACGATTTTCTTAGCGTTCTTGGTGTAGTAGTCTGCCATGGCTCGCACTTCGCCGCTTTCCTGAACCTTCTTGAACTCATCCAGGAAGCGTTTGCTCGGGATGTAGCGGAGCGTGGTGCCGATGACGTTGAGCTTCTTATCTTCGGTCTTGTTGCCTGCGACGATACAGATTCGCGTGTTCTTCATCTGCCAGATGGTATTGAGCATCCGTATGCCGAATTCGAGCCAGTCGAGGTCCTGGGTCGCGGCGGCGAAGACGCCGGGGATATTCCGTGTTTCCTGGAGGTGTCCTGTAAAGGAGGTACCCATAGGACTGAAGACAATCGTCGGGATGTTGCCCCGGTTCTTTGCGATGTTGTTGACGTGAGGCCACGAACTGGAGGTACCGTGGTGCAGGCACATGCAGGTAACGACCAGCCCATCCGGCGGAGCCTTCTTGAGTTGCTCAAGGTAAGAGCTGACCGCGTTATCGCTGTCGAGAGGCTCGCTCCTGACGTCAAGCCTGACACCGAACTTTTTGGCGGCAGATGTGAGTATCATAGTGTATTGGCGCTGACGGGCTTTGATGTCGTATGCTGCGCCGGGCCAGCCCATCCAGTACCTATCGACCTTCGGGCGGGCAAAGACCACCTGGATGAGCGGTTTGGTTGTGGGTTCCGGCTGGGCAGCGTACAGCGAAGAGGCGAAATCGAGCAAGCCAAATTTGGTAGCCGCCGCCACGGTGCCTGCGGTTGTCAGGAAACTACGCCGATTCATTGTGAGGGGGCAGCCGGAATTGGTACAGGTTTTGTTGGTTTGCATTGTGGTTCCTCCTTATATGCAATTTTTCATTACCGAGGGCATCAATTGGCCTTTTGCGAAACACATAAATCTGCGATATTCTAATACCGGTTGGCAGGATTAATCAAGCGAATAATCCTTTTGGCTTGTAAATGAGCGGTGCGGTGGTTATATTTTTTGCTGGTAAGCTTAAATGGTGTTTGGTTGTAAGGAAAGTGCCTAAAGTGAGCTAAAGTGCCTAAAGTGAATTCTAAACGTTAGGCGCTTTAGACACTTCAAACTTATCTGTGGCACGAGTCCCAAAGGGACGAGTTAGTTCACTTATTCTACTGGCCAGTTTAAAGGAGTCGAAGATGAAACCTAAACTTGTGGTTGTGGGTGCCGCGGGTCGGATGGGCAAGCGCATCGTTTCGTTAGCAGCCGAAGGCGGCGAGCTCGATATTGTTGCAGCAGTCGAAAGAAAAGACCACCCAGGTATCGGCAAAGACGCCGGCCTTGTGGCGGCAGCAGGGCAGTTGGACGTTAAGTTGACCGATGTGTTTCCGGCTGCCGGTGATGTGGCAATCGATTTTTCGCAGCCCGAAGCAGCGGATAAAACTATTGATTACTGTCTTGAAAATAACGTCGCCCTGGTATCGGGCACTACCGGCTTGAGCAATCAGCAGCGTGAAAAGTTCAAAGCGGCTGCTGAGAAAATTCCCGTTATATACGGCACTAATATGAGTGTCGGTATGAATGTTCTGTTTAACCTCGTTGGCAAGGTCGCAGCAATGCTTGGCGATGAATACGATATAGAGATAATCGAGCAGCACCATCGCTTCAAAAAGGATGCTCCGAGCGGCAGCGCTCTTACATTGGCCGAGAATATCTGCGGTGCGACCGGACGGGATTTTAGTAAATCTATCACTCACGGCAGGAGCGGCAAAGATGCCCTGCGACAAAAAGGTACTGTCGGTGTGCACGCGGTCCGCGCAGGTGACATCACCGGCGTTCATTCGGTAATGTTCGGCACATTAGGCGAGACCGTTACTGTCAATCATACCGCCAACAGCAGAGATACTTTTGTAAGGGGGGCACTGCGAGCGGCGAAATGGCTGGTTGGAAAAGAGCCGGCTTTGTATTCAATGGCCGATGTCCTGGGTATCGAGTAGGGTGAGGAGTGAGCTAAAGTGACTAAAGTGAGCTAAAGTTGGATGCTTGACGCTGTGTGCTTGTAAGATGGTAAACGGTTATCAGGTTATCAGGAAATCAGGGCGCAGGTTATCAGGACAGCAGGGTGCAGGTAAAAGAATAGAGGACAGAGGACAGAAGACGGAAGACAGATGATGTAAGACAACGATGGGCGACAAGATAAGGCGGGTAAAACTTGTCCTGAGCAAGGTCGAAGGAACCAAAATTTCAGCTATCGTTGAGCCGCTATGATATCCCCGGTCATTTTCTTCACTATTTCCATCGCTTCATCACCAATTGAATCTGGTGTTGTGCAGAATGGGACAACGTACTTGCCGATGGCATTGCATTGGCCGAAATTATTTATTCTGTCAAAGATTGCCTGGATGAGGTCCGCGTTATTCTCAACCGGCCCTCCACAAGTAACCAACAGGGCTGTATGCTTGCCTTCTAATAGGGATTTGTAATCTGAAGTTCCGTAACCGGTAACCAGGCAAAAATGCCGGTCGATAAATGCTTTCATCTGTGAGGTGAAAGACCAGCAGTAGAGCGGTGAAGCATATATGACTGTGTCTGAGCCCATCATCTGCTCGAATATTTGTAATACATCATCTTTTTGAACGCATCCAGGTTTATCTGGCACCTTCTGGCAGGCATGACAGCCCAGGCATCCTTTTATGTTGGAGGTTGCGATATTGATTCTGGCAACTTCGTGGTCCTGGGCAATTAGCTCTTCGAACAAACCAAGTACCTTTGCCGTATTCCCATCCTTCTTAGGACTTCCTAAAATTGTCGTAACTTTCATTGAAACACCTCCTTAATAATTAATTGTCTTAGCCGAAGCTGTAATATTCCGGCACGGGTTGAATTGGCATAAATGCCTCCTTTCGATGACTGTTCGTTCATAATTTTTTTAATGATTTGCAGTGGTTCTACACTACGGGAGGGGAATTTTCAAGGAAAAAGTTTACAAGACACAGGACCGCAGACCCAAGATGCAAGGCGAATAGTGAGTGGTTAATTAGTGAGTCCGTCTGACGCCGGACACACTCTGTGGTCCGTTTGAAGCCGGATAGACTCCATTTAACGAGTTCCATGTCTTTGCACAATTTTTGTACGAAAGGCATAAAATTCTTGACAGTAAAGCGGCTAATTTGGTACAAATGTGATTAGCGTTGCCGGTACTCGTATAAGCGAGTATCTGTGGATTTTGGCCCTTCGAGATGAGAAATGTGTGTAGTCCCGGGTGTTTGAAAGAAGGAGGTAGTGTCAAGTCGCAAAATCGTCCTGTACAGATATAGATGATGTAATGAGTATGAAAATTATTATCGCTTCTTTTCGTTTGAAGTTTTTTGTTGAAGACAAATAGTGTTTTGGTGCGTAGCTGAAACATTGCAGGTTTTATAACTTTTTTGAATCCCGCCCGTCGAAGATGGGACGGGGTGAAGGAGGATTATTATGTGTAGAAAATTGATTTTTCTGATTTATTTTGTTTTGGTGCTGAGTATAGATGGCAATGCCTCAGCGGCCCTGGTAGCGCACCTGCCCTTTGACGAAGGCTCCGGCACAGTTGCTCAGGATGTCACAGGTAATGGGCATGACGGCACCTTAACTGAAGAAGGTGTAGTATGGGCGGAGGGCAAACTCGGAAGCTGTGTTGAGCTGGACGGTACCGGCTACATAGATGTTGCCGGTCCGAAGGGGATTGAAATCGGCGGTGCGGATGTTACGATAGCCCTGTGGCTCAAATCGTCGGCGACCGGAGTTTTTGCTATGAGTGCTATAGGTAAACTGGATCCTACGGTACACTCACAAAACGACAGAGTATTCGGTATAAATTCTGCGGGTCAATGGGATATGTACCAGGGCTGGGTTGGCGCTCTGACGAGTCCGACCTTCATAAGGGACGGCGAGTGGCATCATGTAGTATTTTCACAAGAGCAGGACTATAAAGATTCCTATGACTTATGGAATTTCTATGTGGATGCGGAGCTGATGGCCACCAGGGGTGATTTCGACTCCGGCGACGATGCGGAGGGACATATAATACGGATTGGCCAGGGAGTTGGACCCGTCGGGGGCAGTTTCATAGGCTCTATTGACGATATCCGGATTTACAACCATACTCTGACGCAAGCCGAGATAAGGGAGCTGATACCGTTAGAGTTATATGCTACGCTTCCCTACCCGCGTAATAGTGCTAAAGACGTGCCGGAGGGTCCAACTCTGACGTGGAGAAGTGGGATTTACGGGGCCCAGCATGAACTGTACATTGGCACGAGCTCTTCCGAGGTAATGTCCGCTGAGGTGACCAGCCCAGACATTTATAAAGGCCGGCAGGCTGTTGGCAGCTATACGTTGCCCGAACCTCTTGAATGGGGTGAGACTTACTACTGGCGTATCGACGAGGTCAATGATGCCCAGCCCGGTAGTCCGTGGAAAGGCGATGTGTGGGGCTTTATCGTTGCTAACTTTATTATCGTGGATGACTTCGAGTCCTACAACGATATTGTGGCAGAGGAAGAGGGCAGCAACCTTGTATATTATACCTGGTTAGATGGATTAGACAATCCTTCAACAAACGGCTCAACAATAGGCTATTTTACAGGCTGGTCTCTTGAGTCCGATGTCGTTCATGGCGGCGGTAAGTCAGCACCGTTTATGTACAACAACATCGTAGCGGGTATATCAGAGGTCCGGCGTGAGTGGGAGACGCCACAAGATTGGACGGCGAATAATCTTAAATCGTTAACCGTATGGTTCGAAGGTGACCCGGGTAACTCGGATGAGCCGTTGTACATTTTGATTGGAGACAGCACAGATGCAGTAAAGGTCTTCACTCACGATGACCCGGCCGCGGTTCAATTAGACGGCTGGCAGGAGTGGAACATTTTACTGAGTGAGTTAAGCGATGCGGGACTAAATCCGGCCGCTATCAAGAAGATTTGCATCGGTGTGGGCGACAAGGATAATCCTCAGAATGGAGGTACCGGCACTTTGTACCTTGATGATATCCGAGTGTATATACCCAGATGCAGGACTGAAATTGGACAACCCAAGTGCGATTTCAATGATGACTGTGTTGTTGACGAGTTAGACCTTGCGATATTGGAAAGCGAGCTGGGTAGTAAATCAGTACGTCCTGAAGATGTTGTGGAAGTTTATCGTGAAGTAGAGTCAGCCGATACGATAGCCGAGCCTATGATGTTGTGGGACGACCCTGAAGCCTCCGGCGGACAGTATATGGAGTGTCGGCCCGGTAGTAGCGGCGGTCCCAGCGAAGACCAAAGCGCTACTTATGATATCTATGTCTCGGGTGGTGTCTACCAGGTCCTTGGTCGGACGCTCTGCCCCGACGGCAAGGACGATTCCTTCTGGCTCCGAATTCAGGGGGCTACCACCAACAGGAGTAACGACACCGGCTGGGTAAGATGGGGCGCAGTGAATAGCAGTAGCTGGATGTGGACCCCTGTCCGGAGCATGGACGACGCCGACAAAACAGTGCTCTTCACGATGGAAGTCGGGAACTATACTGTGGAAATCACCTACAGGGAAGATGGAGCTAAGATAGACGCTTTCCTGCTTACTGATGACATGGCATTTGATATATCAGTCTTCAACCCTCTGCGTACCGACCTGAACGCCGATGGAGTGGTTGACGCCGAGGACCGTGCCATCTTGATGGATTCGTGGCTTGAAGAGGAACTATGGCCATAGCCTCAGTCAAGATTTGATACCCGATGACTTCGCATCAATCAGGGGCTTATACCAATAAATTTGGTATAGGCCCCTTTCTTAATTTACTCGGTTCAAAGGGGGTGGATCTGCGATTTGCCGATTACTGCGTATCGCGTATTGTGTGAACGCCGCCCCTTCGGCTGCGCTCAGGGCAAGCTTACCGGCGACGGCTAAACGAAAAGAAATCCCCGGTATAAAACTGGGAGCTAATTATTTTTGAGATTGCTGCGGGTTTACCAGGCGAGGTGGCAGTTGTAGTGTCGGCAGAACAGGCCGATTGAGCGCATTGCAATTATGGCGATAAGCTGGACGGCAAAGTTCATCGCCAGATGGCCTGCGGTTGTTAGCAAGCCGGCGCCGGTGTATTGGGTTGTCTGGGTTTCGAGAAGGGCGGCGGCGATAAGTAAAAGCACCGTTACAACATAAGGTACAAAGGCTCTAAATATAGGACGAAGAAGGTAATCGGGCCTGAACATCGTAATATCTTTTCCGATGGCTGTAGTTAATATTGCTATTGGGAACAAGAACAGGCCGAGGATAAATAGAATGTGCAGTAAGCCAAACTCGGCCTGCCGGATATTCTCGAGTGTCAGGCCTTCGTCTTTACGCAGCACAAATGCGATGATGAATGGGAGCTGGACGACGGCCATAGTAACGGTGAAAAGAAAAAGCGGCTTGATGATGTACCATAAGAATGTAATGCTGGTTCCGAGGTAAATTTCGGGCAGCTTATCTATCTCAAAAGCCGTTTCGTAAATAATGTTGAGGTAAAAACCGAGCAGCCAGCCCCAGATAGCATAGTGTGTTACGAAAGCACAGCAGGGCGAACGGGCTGTGAAGAATTTGAAGCACACAACGGCAATTACAAAGACCAGTGAAGTGGCGTTTTCGGAGTCGAAAAACAGGTTCCAATTGTCAACAAAGACAGCGCGGTAAAAGCCGGGTATCGGCTCGCCTTTTTCTTTGGGTAGTTCGACTTTTTTGGTTTTTTTGTAATTTTCGGAAGGGATTATAAAAAGCTGGCCGCAGCTTGTGCATCGTGCGCGCTTTCCGGCGTGCTTATCGGGAAATCCGATTATCTCATTGCAATTGGGGCAAAAGAACTGGATTGTCATAATATCGTATTGTGTATTGCGTATATCGTATTGCGTTAATGAGTAAATGCGTTAATGAGTATATGAGTTTATTTGTATTGATACGCTAACTCATCCACGCATTCACTCATCCACGCAATTAGTCCCGCTGCATACAGTCAGTGAAGCTCTTGAGGTCATTGGCCCATTTTTTAGCTTCCAGCAGGTCGATCTTGTCCTTTTTTACGAGCATAGCGAGATGCTTTTCCAACGTTAACATTTTTTCGTCGGGCCTGTTTCGAGTCTTTGTTTGCAGTTGCGAATAAATTTGCTCTATTTTGCCGGTTCGTATGAGGTTGGCAGTGGCGTAGTTATTGTTAAGTATTTCCATTGCTACAATTCTGCCGGTTCCATCCTTTTTGGGTATGAGCTTCTGGCAGATAATATAAGCCAAACCCAGGGACATTTGGTTACGGACCTCAGATTGTCGGCCGGCGGGAAAGTAATCCAGTATCCGTGTTATGGTGCCGGTCGCATCTCTTGTGTGGAGTGTGGAGAAGACCAGGTGGCCCGTCTCGGCGGCCATAAGAGTCATAGATATTGTCTCGGCGTCTCGCATTTCACCGACGAATATTATGTCAGGGTCTTGGCGGAGCATTTCTTTCAAACCTGCAGCGAAGGATTCGACGTCCCTTCCCAGCTCGCGCTGGGAGATGATGGAGTATTCTTGCGGAAAGATGTATTCGATGGGGTCCTCGACGCTCATAATTCGGCAGGCACTCTTTACGCTGATTCGGTGGATTAGTGAGGCAATCGTCGTGGATTTGCCGGCGCCTGTGATGCCGGTCATTAGGACCAGGCCGTGCCTGCGATTGATGATGTCTTTCCAGACGTCATTTGGGAAGCCGATGTCCTCAACTTTCGGTATGTCCAATGATAGGGCGCGGATTGCCCCGGCTATGCCATCGTTTTCCCTGAAGATGTTGATTCGAAACTGCAATGAGCCAAGCCGGTAAGAGCAATCGACGCTGTGCCGGGCCCGGAATTTGCGCAGATTTTCGTTGCTTAGAAGCGGATAGAGGAGCTGCTTTGACATCTGTCGGGTTACGGTTGGGCCTTTAAGTTTTACCAGGTCACCGTCGATGCGATATGCAGGCGGGGCATCGACCTTGATATGCAAATCGGAGACCCGCATAGCACCGCGTTTTTCAAAGTAATTCAACATATCAAGGATACTAAGCTTGCCGAGCTCTTTGGTCGGATAAACCTTTGCTGAAGCAGAATGTTCTTCGGCCATATTTGCCTCCACTGGAGCAGGTTAGTGTTGTGAGAACGCAAATTGCCAGTTTGCCGGCCCTTTTGGGCCAAGTATAGTATATCACGACAACTGTCCCAAAGCAAAAGCCAAATTTCTATATGCTGCTACTGATGAAGGAGTTATTGTGAAAAACGGGGCTGCTTTTGAACACCCCCAAACAGGCTTGAGGGTGGCACTTAGCTGGTCAAAGTGCATTGAAGGGCCAATTGTTTTTTTATTTTTTCTTTTTGTAGGCCAGCCAATCCTGGAGGTTTTTGGCTAAAACTTCCACATCTTTTTTCTCCATAATGTGGTCAATGATAGCGGGGGGGGACTTTGAGCTTTAGCATTGCCTTGTTGGCCCTTTGCCAGAGTCGATTTTGCCTGGCTTTGGTATCGGCCAAGTAGAGTTCTGTTACCAGCTCGCCGAGTTTGTCGAGCATTATCGTATCAAGATTGTTGTAGTAGCCTGAAATGACGGCCTTTTGGTATTGTGAATAGTCATTTTTAGCCATATTAGCCTTTCTGTGGGTCTGGGTAATATCCGGGTTCTTTTTTACAGGAAAGTTTGCGATAAATCAAGTTATCGTTATTATGAGAGCTTTTTTGCTGGCTTTGGCGCTAGAGGCCGCTATAATCTGCGATAAATTCCGGTGGCGGGCTGAATTGCGGGCCGAAGTGGGTGTGCCTTAAGGTAAACAGTCGAGCGAAGTATAAAGCCGGCTATTAAGAGTTTTTATGCGATATAAAACGCTGTTTATTTTAGTTTTGTTAGTTTTGCTGTCTGGGACGGTCAGGTCGGCTATGGATGGTGGGGACCAGCCGATTCCCATTGCCAGCGCCTTTGTCGGTCAGGATTTGCACATGGCGGGGCGGGTGGTAATAAGCCATCAATTGAGCACGGCCGAGCATATTCTGGTTTTCCGCGACGAGTTTTCGATGTCAATTGGTGCTAATGAGTTTTCCAGCGATAGTGCCGTAGTTTGGCTGGTGCCCGGCTCTGGGGAGATGGCGGAAAGTGCGGTCCGCCAAGGACAGAAAGTGAGCGACAGGGCCCGCATTGGATATGAAGCAAAAGTATATCTGCGGGGCGGTTTATCGGTAAAGAAGGCCAAAGGCGCCAGGATGACGGACCTGAGTGAGACGGTGATTGAGCAAGGGCAGGTTATGGTGATTCAGTTCGGCTTCAGCGGGGAGGTTTTTGTGACGGCGGACAAGCGGGAAACCGCCGATGCCCGTGGATTAGAGCTTTATGCAAATGCTTTTGCGGGGCTGCGGAAGGCTGAGATTTTGCCGACGAGTGATGAGGCCGAGCCACGAGAGCCTAAGCCGGCGGCTGAGAGCGTAGGGCGGGAAGAACCGGCTGGAGTTGTCGCTGAGCCGGAAGTGGAAGAGCTGCGTTTTCGGTATCCGATTAACCTATCGGGCGCCGGTGAGGCTGCTCCGAAGATAGAGTGGGACGATAAGGCAAAGATTGGGACGGTGATAGGCAGGTTATATCTGTGGCAAAAACAGGACGAAGAGGGTGGGCTGCTGGAATTGCAGGCTGATAACGCGGTTATATTCTATTCGGGCCAGGAGCTTGATACCGGTGAGAAGGAGGCCGGTGCAGGAGGTATTTTGGCCAGCGGGGCTATAGGGGCGATTTATTTGTGCGGCGATGTTTTGATGACGGAGGGTCGGCGCACGATTCGGGCCGATGAGATATATTATAACTTCGAGGCAAAGAAGGCGCTTGCTGTAAATGCGGTGATGAGGACTTTCGATGTTTCCGGAGGGGTTCCGGTTTATGTCAGGGCGGCGAAGTTAAAACAGGTGGCGGAAAATATTTTTGCGGCTGATGATATCACATTGACAACGAGTGAATTTTACCTGCCTCAGATTTCCCTTAATGCTTCGAGTGTGATAATCACCGATACGACGACTCTTGACGAACAGCAGGGCAGGCTCTCGGCGGGCAGTTACGATGCCCAGATGCGTGATATTCGTTTGAAGATGTACGATAAGACGATTTTCTTTTGGCCTTTTCTGCGCAGCAATCTGCAAAGGTCTGATGTTCCGCTCAAAAGTGTACACGTCGGGCATGACAGCAGGTGGGGGACGCTGGTTGAGACGCGATGGTACCTGTCCCGGTTACTGGGATTGGAAGAGCCTGAAGGGACGGAAACCACTCTTGCGCTGGACTATTATAGCGAACGCGGCTTCGGCAGCGGGATAGAGCTCGATTATGCAAAGGAGAACTATTTCGGCAGGATTTTGGGCTATGTAATTAACGATAAGGGTGAGGATTATCTCGGCAGAACTCGCAAGAATCTTAAGCCGGAACGTGAGCTTCGCGGTCGATTTAGCTGGCGGCACAGGCAATTTCTTCCTTACAACTGGCAGCTTACCACTGAGGTCAGCTATATATCTGACGAGAATTTTCTTGAGAGTTTTTATCGCAACGAGTTTTATGTGGGTAAGGAGCAGGAGACTCTCGTTCACATGAAGCGTATTGAGGATAACTGGGGTCTTTCCTTTTTGGGTAAGGTGCGAATAAATGATTTTGTCGATGAACTGGAAGAGTTGCCCGGTGCCGAGTTCCATTGGACGGGCCAGTCGTTTCTCGACGATAAGCTGACATTCTACAGTGACAGTCAGGTCAGCCGATTCCGTCAGCGTTACGCTGCGGACAGTGTGCCGGCGGGTCCAGAGCAGTTCTTTACGTTTATGTCAACGAGAAACGAGATTGATATGCCGATGACGATTGGCCAGGCGAAGGTTGTACCTTTTTTGGCGGGGACGGTGGCGTATGAAGATGGGCCGGGTTTCTATAGTGAGCTTGACGGTGGAAGGGCGAAAAGGGAGGATAGTGTTTGGTTTGGTGAAACCGGTGTTCGAGTATCGTCGCAACCATACTGGAAGGTTTTTCCTGATGTCAAATCGCAGCTCTGGGACTTGAACCAGCTTCGGCATTTGATAAGGCCGTATTTAACGGCTGTATCTTACACCCAGAGCGACTCGGTTATCGAACAACGTGATACATTGAACGTAGGTATTTCACAGCGGCTGCAAACCAAGAGAGGCATTGGTGATAAGCAGCGAACTGTTGACTGGATGCGGCTGGATATGGACGTTACGTGGGTGAATGATTCGGGAGACAGCTCTGCCGGGCCGGACCAGTTCATTTGGAACAAACCGTTTATTCCGCTGGTAAACAGGTACAACCCGATTCCGCTTTTAGACAGATTCGGCACGTTGTTGAATCCACAAGACAGATACGACAGGCGCAACGGCAACATATTTGGGCCGAGGCGTAATTATATCGGCGCCGACTATATCTGGCGTCTGAGCGACACTACCGCGGTATTGTCTGATTTGAATTTTGATATGCAAAGCGGTGTGGTTCAGCAGCTTAATGTTGGTTTTTCGCACCTGCGCTGGCCTGATTTGAATTATTATATAGGGAGCAGATATTTAAGACGGATTGATAACGGCTTTGGCGAAATAGGCTCGAATATGTTTACTTTTGCGGCCACATACGTCCTTGACCCGCGATATACGGTGATATATTCTGCACAGTATGATTTTGACTACGGTGCGGCATTGCGAAGTGATATTTCGCTTATAAGGCGGTATCACAGGATGTACTATGGTCTTACGTACAGTTCGGATGCGTCGTTAGACAGACAAGCTATTGTATTTAGCGTATGGCTTCAGGGCGTGCCGGAAATAGCGATAGGGCCGAGAAGATATATGGGATTGGGCGATTCGGCAGGGTACTAATTATTGTTGATTCGTCCCAGGTGGATGTCCGATATTTATTGTTGATGATTGTATAAAATGTTTGGCCACACAATTTTTTGGCTTAAAGATAATTTTGAAGGATTTAAGGAGAAAGATATGGCATTGGTAAATACCAGAAAGATGTTCGAGATGGCTTACAAGAACGGCTATGCAATTGGCGCATTTAATGTGAATAATATGGAAATCACTCAGGGCATTATAAATGCGGTGGCCGAAGAGAAGGCCCCGCTTATCCTGCAGGTTTCCCGAGGTGCGCGTAAATACGCAAAGATAAGCTATCTAAATGCGATTATCAATGTGGTAGTCGAGGAAAATCCGGACATTCCCATCGCGATAAACCTTGACCACGGAGATAATTTTGAGACGTGCAAGCAATTTGTCGATGATGGTTTTACATCGGTGATGATAGATGCTTCACAACAGCCGTTTGAAGAGAATATCGCAGTAACCAAAAAGGTGGTCGAATATGCACATGCCAGGGATGTAGTGGTCGAAGCAGAATTAGGGCAGTTGGGTGGTATCGAGGAAGACGTTGTTGGTGTGGACGAGGATGACATCAGCAAACACCTGGCCGACCCGGACCAGGTTGAAGAATTTGTCGAGAAATCAGGGGTTGATTCCTTGGCAGTAGCTATCGGTACGAGCCACGGCGCCTATAAGTTTAAGAAGGAACCCAAGCTGGCTTTCGACATAATACAAAAGATAGCTGACAAGCTGCCCGGATTTCCTCTGGTTATGCACGGTTCGAGCAGTGTGCTGAAGGAGTTTGTTGACCTTATCAACAAGTACGGCGGCAAGATGCCTAATGCGATGGGTGTGCCTGAGGAGGCTGTGAGCAAGGCGGCAAAGATGGCGATCTGCAAGGTCAATATCGATACTGATTTGCGACTGGCACTTACGGCTAAAATCAGGCAGGTTTATGCGGAACAGCCGGGTGAATTTGACCCGCGTAAGTACCTTGGGCCGGGTCGAGAAGCTATTAGAGAGATGGTCAAACATAA
>JABUBO010000305.1_pt1 | contig 15479 bp, 11 predicted proteins | sample 7240361 | NCBI WGS metagenome assembly JABUBO01 (sample SAMN07256346, study PRJNA390944) | subsurface metagenome | isolation source: Methane hydrate marine sediment | place: Pacific Ocean: Eastern North Pacific, ODP site
AATGTGGAAGAGTAATGTATAACGGCCATCATTGCTATTTACAGGCTGTAAATCTCTGTTAAGTATCCCCACTAAAAAAGGGGACAGGCTACTTTTTTTCATGCCTTTCCCTTCCTCTTCCAAATTGTTACACTTTCTCTCTTTATATAATCGGGTGGATTTCTTTGAATATTTGCTATCTCCTTATCATTTATATAAATCCGGGTTTTATCTTTATCGGGAACATAAAACGTGATACCCTGTAAATCTTCAGTAATGGGGACAAATGAACCGAAAACCGGGTCTTCCACACCGGAGATTGTAATAATTATTTCATTATCTTTAGTCTTATATGACCAGTTTAAATACTTATGATTAACATAATAATTTAATAGCTTAGAAGTGGTGGTAATATAAATATTTCCCCTTTCGTATTCGCTTGCTAAATCTCGCAATGCAGTTTGTGTTTCTTTTGCAATCACCTGAGAACAATCAGAATTTTTCCCTAAATGGGTATAAACAATCATATAACCATTAACTTTCTTTAACCTATCAAGTGTCCGTTTTGAAATTACGTAGGCTAAGCGCTTAGAAGTAGCGCCTTCTGCAACTCCTTTCCAATAGTTATCAAACCTTAAGAATTCATAGACTTTTTGACCATCGTTTAGTTTGGCTATTCTCACAAGGTCATAACTCTTGTGCATAGCATATTTTCTATTTCCAAAGACAGCCAAGACATTTTTGGCAAATTCTTTCACCATATTTTTCAAAGAATCAACAGTATGACGAGAATCGTAAACTGAAGAAAATGTTTTCAAAGTTATAGGTACAGACTGCCCGATAACCGTGGTAACTCTGCCCAGCCAGACAAATTTTATCCCATATGCTAATGTAAGGTCAGAATGGTAAGCGATTGAACCAGGATGGTCACCTAAACCAAAAGTGTGGTCATCACCTAAGTTGTCGGGAGTTTTGGCGTGGTCAATCCATACATCAACTTTGCACTGATTATTATTTAATTCTTCTATTGCTTTTATCGCATCTTTTCGAGTAAAATCCGTTTTTTCTCCGTAAGAATGTATAAAATCTATATATCCGGTTTTAATAAATTTTTTAATAACTTGAGCACTGCCTGGATTTCTTGAGAAATACGAAAATGCACAAGCTGGTGGCGCATACATCATAAAACTATTACCAATTTCTAACCCCACCCCTTGCCCCATAGTGGTTTCTTCTTTGGTATTGAGAAATTTTTGAATTTCCAAGAATTCTTCTTTAGTGGTAGTTTCATCAATATCGCTACAAATCGTCATAGCAGCTTTGTAAGGATAAGGAAACTTACGTAAAGCAACCTTTCCTTCGGTATTGTGTGCTTGATAATAAGACCGATTTATGTTGTAAATGTTTATTAAATAAATACTGGCCAACGCCAATATTACCACTGCAAAAGACAAAAGAAGAATGTAGAATGTTTTTTTAAATCTTTTAGACTTCAAATCGAATCCTTTTCCGTTGTTTAGTGAGCGCTTTTACATCTATCCGAAAGTGCTTTTTTATATACTCCGACTGTTTTTACTGCAATATTATCCCAGGAGAGTTCCTCTTCTGTTTTCTTATAACCATTCTCACCCATTTCTCTTCGCTTTTCTTTATCTCTTAGCAGGTCAATTATAGCTTCTGCCAATCTCTCCGGGTCTTTTGGAGGAACAATATAACCTGTTTTTCCATTTTCAACAACTTCTGGAATGCTTCCTACATCGGTTACCACTACTGGTTTTTTGAATGCATAGGCTAAAGGAACTATTCCACTTTGGGAAGCCTCTATGTAGGGAAGTACTACAATACTGGCTTTTTGAAATAATTCTGCTACCATTTCATTTGGTATATACTCGTTATGGACAATAAATTTCTCTTTATGCACCATCATTTCTTGGTATTTTCGAAAATCTTCACCTTTACCAGCTATCACTATTTTTGCTGTTGGAACCTTCTCAGTAATAAGCGGTTCTGCTTCAATTAAATATTGTAATCCTTTATATTCCCAAATTCTGCCAAAAAACAAAACTAAATGATCTTCTTCTTTAACTGTGCGCCCACTAAATTTCTTGTAAAAGGAAAACTCGCCATGGGGTATAACTTGAATGCTGCCAGGGGATTTATTATCTTTCTCTGTCAATAGCTCTTTCAATTTTTTGCCATGAACAATTATCCGATCTGCATACCTCATAGCTAATTTATGCACGAATGGTGGAATCTTTCTGGACCGTCTGTCGCCAATATGACAAGTAATATCATGAACTGTTACAACTAAGGGATATTTCCTCCTTAAGAGAGGTAATGTCAAATTGAACCACGGGTGGTCCCCCTGTAAATGTATAATGTCAGGATTAAAGCTATTTATGTGCTTGATTATTCTATAGACGCCTACCAGATTCATTGGATAGCGAATTCTAGGTTGATAATAAAACTGTATATTCAGATCTCCTTTTACAGTTCGTATAAGCCGTTCTGTCCATTTCCGTTTATATTTTGATTCATACTTCGGCAGCATAAGCATTACTTCTTCGAGCTTCGATAATGCCTTGGCCAACTGTGTGATATATTCAATATATCCAAATGAAAATAAAACAATACGCACGATAGATAATCCTGTTTTTACTCGAAACGTTATTGATTAGAAGGATCGCATCCATTTGAACTCTGACTTTGTGATAAGGCCAATCCCCTCTCTTTTTCCCACAATCTTCGGACAAGACGTATATCGCCCTGGGAAAATGTTCTCAGTGCGAAGAGGAAAAAAACATAGACCGCTGCTGAGATAAATATTAAAAGCAACAAGTTAACCTCTCTAATTAGCAAAATAACTATTCCCATCAAGGCTGCAGAAATAATGGGTTTTTCAGTAGCTTCAACAAAATTTACCTTGAATAAGTTCTTTGAGATAAAGAGATATTGTAAAGTTAGAAATATGCAAATGGATGTCAGGGTGGCTATACCCGCTCCTAAAAAGCCCAATTTTGGTATCAATAATAAATTCAATCCTACATTACACACCATACCGATAATGTTTACCCGCAAGTCTATTTTCTGATTATTACTTGCAATTAGCGCATAAGCAAATACCAAGACTATACTAAAGGGAACCAGTGTCCAGATAAGAATGCGCAAAACGTTGGCAGAGGCTAAGAACTCATTTCTAAAAAACAACCGTATAAATTTATCCGCTAAGATTGTGGTCCCGACAGCAATTGGCAAAATCGTAACAAAGAGATATTTGATAGATTTCGTGCAAGCAAATTTAAATTTCTCAGGGGACGACTTAAATAGTCTGAAGATGACTGGTTGAAATGCCATAAGGTAAGCCATCGGGATTATTTTGCATACCTTCATTAATTTATAGGCTGCAGAATAAAAACCGACTTCTACTGCTCCTTTCATTTTAGATAGCATAATGACGTCCACATTCCAATAAATAGTGGAAAAAATAAAAATAAGGGCAAAAACAGGAGTGGCTTTGATAATCCACTTACAGAACTTAAAGTCTAACTTATACAATGGCTTACCAATGCATCGAAAGACAAAATATAGGCTCATAAGAAAAATCAGGAAATGACTTCCTAAGATTACAGCCATCAGTTCCACTAACCCATAGCCCTTAAACAAAATGAGTAAACCTAAAGAGACTTTAAATAAATTTCCTATTATAAGCGGAATGCTAATGTATTCAAGTTTTTCAAAAGCTCTACATATCGATTGGCAAACCAAAGCAAATGCGGCAGGTATTAAGGCAAAACTGAGAATATAAATGGCTAGAGCAGTATCTGCCGGATAATTTAATAGGTAGCTTGTCAGATACATTGCTCCCACCATCAGAGCCGAAAAGAAAAATCCAATGAAAGAGGCATTAATTAAGTATTTACCCGCTTTTGACCTATCTCGGGCAACTTCTCTCGTAATCAGGTGTGTAAATCCTAAAGATGAAATGGTGTGAAAGATGAAAAAGAGAGAGAGAGCAATAGAAAATTTACCCAACCCAGAAACCCCTAAGGAACGAGCAACGAATAATACCAATATAAAGGAGCATGCTGGTGCTGCAACCTGGGCCAGGAACGCAGCTCCTGTATTTTTAACTAATCTCTTAACTGTGTTCATTCACACGAGCTCCAAATTAAAAACAAAGCCTCAAAACAAAAGATTAAAATACTCAGACAACAGAAGGTTTTGCCTGCGATTCAATTTTTATTATTGCAATAATAATGCCGGTAAAAAACCAAAATATAAGGAACAAATGGTTTCCCAGAGATGCCGCATCCACCAAGCCATGGATTAAAAAAGCTGTGATTCCAGCAATAAGACCTATAACTATGGCTGATATTGGACCTTCACTTGCTCTAATATAGCTCAATCCCTGTTTATAAACCATGAATATAAGCCAGATGAAGATAACAAGGGCTATAATGCCCATATCTGCTGCAATTTGTAAGAATATATTGTGCACCTGGTAGGTAGTTAAAGATGTAACCCCAATGTCGGTCGTATCATAATCCTCCATAACCTCTGTATAGTTGTTTATGCCTACACCTAAAAGGGGATTTGCCTTTATTATATTCGATGCTACTTGCATCAAAGGAATGCGTGACCGTGCAGCGCCGTAGTCATCGCTAAAGACTCGGCGATTCACGATATTTAAGAATTGAGGGTTCACAGTGACTATAATCGAGATAATAATCAAAATGGCAACAATCGATGTGGAAAAATTTCTTAGGCCCGTTTTTCCTTTGGTTTTTGAAAAACTTAATAATAATACTATTAAGGCAGCTACTACAAAACTATACCATCCTGCCCTTGAGAGAGTGCATATCAGCGCACCAATCCCGGCAACTAATGCTAAACCACACATTGACTTGTAAATTCCCTTTATTCTGGAGAAAAGTAAACTCATCGAGATGGGCAGCATAAATGTGATATACCAGGCAAAATCATTGTAAGATGCCCATGTACCTGAAATCCTGGACAACGGCTCACCAAGTCTTATGTATCCTAACTTTTCCGGACCACCCAATATACTGGGAACAAAAGGACGGTCAAACTTGTATTGGGCAAGGCCAAGTACGCTTTCTAAAAAAAGACCTAAAAGTAAAAAAGCAATCACAAATTGAATTTCTTTCCTGTTTTTAATGTTATTTACTATATAGAGGAAGCCTAGATACATTTTGAGCACTTGCACTATCTCAAACAGGCTCAATCTCGGGGAGGAAGCGTTTGCCATCGACAATGTGGCAATACCAATCAGGAAAAAGAAAGGTAGGCTTATACTGGGAAAAAAGTTAATTTTTCTCTTATTTCTTACAAGTTCGCTAATCCAAAGTACGTATAGAATAGCCAGGGTGATATCAAACAGAGATATTATGAATCCGGCTGCTCCACCGAGATGTCCGCTATGTTGGATAGTTATATCCAGTTGTATTGGTAAAGCAAACACTAATATCGCCAAAAAGAAACGCTTCACATCTCCTGTCAGCACTGCAATAAATGGAACCATCATTCCTATGGCGCCAAGCACTCCCCACTTGGTTGGAAGGAAGGTGAGTAACAATATAAATAATCCGCAGATTATTCCCCCGAGAATAACAAGTACTGGCCAGCCAATTTTATACCGTTCGCTTATCTCCAGGTTGGAGAAGAACATGCTTTTTTCCCTGTTTTAGAATCTTACACCCAAACTTACCCGGTGACCATTTTCTAATCTATTCACCAGTCCGAAGGCATAGTTAATAAAATAGTTCTGATATGTGAAACCCATGCCCAGAGCCAATCCGGTATCATCACTATTGAATTTATAGCCAATTCTCCCTTGAACCATCTCTCGCCAGTCAAACTCAACACCCACTGCAGGAGTAAGTATCTGTTCATAAACCAGAAAAGGAAGATCTATGCTCACGAGAATTTTCTGACTGCCAAAAGACCTCTCGTAAGCACCCCCCAGACAAATTGTTAAGGGCAAAGGATCGCTTTTACCAATGAACTTAAGCTTTGTTCCCAGATTTCGAATCGCTAAGCCTATATCCAATCCTTCAAGTGGTGGATGATAGAGACCTCCAAAATCTACTGCAAAGGCTGTACTATTCTCTACCTCTACGAGTTTTGAGGAGATTATCTTAAGATTTATACCCATTGGACAATTCTCTAAAACCTCGCGGGCAAAGCCAGCTACTATTACAAAATCCTGTTCTGCCTTTACCGTCCACTCATTTCCATCGAGGTCAATCAGCTCAATGTCTCCAACTGTATAATAGGAGAAAGCCCCACCAATTACTCCTACACCAATTGGCTGGCCATAAAGAAGACTCATAAAGCTATCATCGGCTAATCCTCGTTGATAACTGAATGAAGCCTCTCGATGGGAAAGAGAAATCAAGCTCGCCGGATTATAATGGAGCACGCCTATCTCTCCCCTAACTGCAGTATAAGCCTCAGCCATCCCGCAGGCTCTCGCCCCTACAGGCTGTTCGAGTATAATCGCACCCGATGTCCCTGCTCCTTTTGCCCATAAACCAGTTGTCAGAACCGTAATCAGAAAAATAGAAAGAATAAAAGCTCTTTTCACCTTTTTTCCTCCTTCAGGACCGCTATCTTTTTTGTAGCATCAAAGCGCTGTCATTGCGAACGAAGTGAAGTCCCGATTCATCGGGACAGCTACATTCTTTTTCGTTTTATTTTAGAACCGCTACCTTTTTGGTAGCCTTTATTCCCGGACCTTCTACATAGACTACATAAATTCCCGAGGCCACCACATCATTTTCAGTGTTCCTGCAATTCCATTCAATGAAATCCTGAACTGGAGACACATCTTTACTTTTCTCCCAGACAAGTAGTCCTATCAACGTAAAAATCTTAACATTTACTGTCCCTGGACCGCTGGGCTCGAAATGAATCTTTGCCTTCTCTCCTTTCAGGGGATTAACATAACCATTTTGTCCTCCCTGAATCTTTACCTCACCGTTTACAAAAAATCCGATAGGAGTGATGCTTACGGTTATTGTCTCCACGCCTCCGTTTGAATCTATGGTTACCCTCCCTGTATATTTCCTCCATGCTTCTAACGTATCCGTATTTACGGTTACCGACACTGTCAAATAATTATCGCTGAAACTCGGAGGAGCCACGCTTATCCATGCCTTATCAGTGGTAATTGTTCCCTTAAGAGTGCCTGGACCTAAATTGGAGATAGTAAAGGTTTTTACCCTTGTCTCACCTTTTACTACCACACCGAAGTCTAATGAGGAAGGGTCAACTTTAAGAACCGGAGGGCTGCTTTCTACAATCGGGCCGTCGAGAGGAGTGATTGGCTCGCCTGTTGCTGGACCATTCCAGACATCTTTTGCCTCAAAGTAATAAGTATAGTCCTTACCTGGCGCTAAGCTACCTTTGGTGTAAGTATAAAGTTTCCCATCGCTGTAAGTCGTATCTCCCGCATCTACCGCGCTCATAGCAAAGGGACTTCCGTCTATCTCTGCCCCGCCTTTCATAATATGTACCTTAGGATAACCTGATGCCGGTCCATCATTGTCCACATCCGTATACTTCACCCTGTAAACAAAATTAAGACCGGGATAACCTTCTTCAGGGTCTAAACCATCATCAGTGTAATCTGTTTCTCCTGTCCAGGATAATGCAGGAGCGCGGTTTCCAACGTCCGGTCCATCCTGAGGACTGGTTGGTGCACCCGCTGCCGGACCGTCCCAGATATCTTTTGCCTCAAAGTAGTAAGTATAGTCCTCGCCCGGCCCTAATCTACTCTTGGTGTAAGTATAAAGTTTCCCATCGCTGTAATTCGTATCTCCCGCATCTACTTCGCCCATAGCAAATGGACTTCCGGCTATCTCTATCCCGCCTTTCATAATATGTAGTTTAGGATAACCTGATGCTGGTGCATCATTATCTACGTCTGTATACTTTACCCTGTAAACAAAATTAGTATTGGGATAGCCAGTTTCAGGATTTAAACCATCGCCAATGTAATTTGCTTCTCCTGTCCAGGATAATATAGGAGTGCGGTTTGCAACGTCCGGAGCATCTTGAGGGCTGGTGGGATCGCCTGTTGCCAGACCATTCCAGGTATCTTTTGCCTCAAAGTAGTAAGTATAGTCTGTTCCTGGCCCTAATCTATTCTTGGTGTAAGTATAAAGTTTCCCATCGCTGTAAGTCGTATCTCCCGCATCTACTTCATCCATTGCAAATGGACTTCCGTCTATCTCTACCCCGCCCTTTTTAATATGTACCCTGGGATAACCTGACGCTGGCCCATCGTTGTCCACATCTGTATATTTAACCCTGTAAACAAAATTAGTATCGGGATAGCCAGTTTCGGGATGTAAACCATCAGTAGTGTAATCTGTTTCTCCTGTCCAGGATAGTGCAGGAGTGCGGTTTGTAACGTCTGGAGCGTCTTGAGGACTAGTGGGCTCGCCTGTTGCTGAACCATTCCAGATATCTTTTGCCTCAAAGTAGTAAGTATAGTCTGTTCCTGGCCCTAATCTATTCTTGGTGAAAGTATAAAGTTTCCCATCGCTGTAAGTCGTATCTCCCGCATCTACTTCATTCATGGCAAAGGGACTTCCATCTATCTCTACCCCGCCTTTCATAATATGTAGTTCAGGATAACCTGATGCTGGTGCATCATTGTCCACATCTGTATATTTCACCCTGTAGACAAAATCAGTACTGGGATAGCCAGTTTCGGGATGTAAGCCATCGTTAGTGTAATTTGTTTCTCCTGTCCAGGATAATGCAGGAGCGCGGTTTCCAACGTCCGGAGCATCAACAGGACTGGTTGGGTCCCCTGTTGCCGAACCGTCCCAGAGGTCTTTTGCCTCAAAGTAGTAAGTATAATCTGTTCCTGGCCCTAAGCCACTTTTGGTTAAAGCATAAAGTTTCCCATCGCTGTAAGTCGTATCTCCCGCATCTACTTCGCTCATGGCAAAGGGACTTCCGTCTATCTCTACCCCGCCTTTCATAATATGTAGTTCAGGATAACCTGATGCTGGTGCATCATTATCTACGTCTGTATACTTTACCCTGTAAATAAAATCAGTATTGGGATAGCCAGTTTCAGGATTTAAACCATCGCCAATGTAATTTGCTTCTCCTGTCCAGGATAATATAGGAACACGATCTGCAACGTCCGGGCCGTCATGAGGACTGGTCGGCTCGCCCGTTGCCGGAGTATTCCAGAGGTCTTTTGCCTCAAAGTAATAAGTGTAATCCTCACCTGGTGCCACTAATCCACTTTTGGTATAGGTATAAAGTTTTCCATCGCTGTAAGTTGTATCTCCCGCATCTACTTCGCTCATAACAAAGGGGCTTCCGGCTATTTCTATACCGCCTTTCATAATATGTACCTTGGGATAACCTGACGCTGGCGCATCGTTGTTCACGTCGGTATACTTTACCCTGTAAATAAAATCAGTATCGCGATAGCCAGCTTCGGGATGTAAGCCATCGCTGGTGTAGTTTGTTTCTCCTGTCCAGGATAATGCAGGAGCATCGTTCCATTTAAGATAATAAATATCATAGTTTCCCGGAGTCTTATCTTTCCAGGCAATATGAGGATTCCCCGAGCTATCTAAATAAAGGGAAGGATTCTCGGAAGTCCCATCATTATTTGAGATGTTTATCGATTCCTGTCCCGAACCATCACCATCTACCCATTCCGTGCCATTCCATTTAAGATAATAAATCTCGTTGTTTTCTGAATGAGAATTGTGCCAGGCAATGTGAGGATTCCCCGAATTATCTAAATAAAGAGAAGGATAATTAGAAATCTCATCAGTATTGGAGACGTTTATTGATTCCTGTCCTGAAGAACCATCGGCATCTACCCAGGCTGCGCCATTCCACTTAAGATAATAAATATCATTCTTTCCTGAAGCAAAATCATACCAGGCAATGTGGGGATTTTCCAAACTATCTAAACAAAGAGAAGCATACCCGGAATCTCCAGGCCTATTGGAGACGTTTATTGCTTCCTTTCCCGAAGAACCAGCCACATCTACCCATTCCGTGCCATTCCATTTAAGATAATAAATCTCCTCGTTTCCTGAAGTAGAATCATGCCAGACAATGTGAGGATACCCCGAACTGTCTAAATAAAGGGAAGGGTCCTCAGAACTACCAGTATTAGTGGAGATGTTTATCGATTCTCTTCCTGAAGAACCATCGGCATCTACCCATTCCGTGCCATTCCACTTAAGATAATAAATCTCATTGTTTCCTGAAGGATTTTCAAACCAGGTAATGTGGGGATTCCCCGAACTGTCTAAACAAAGAGAAGGATGAAAAGAATCCGTGCTACTATTTGAGATGTTTATCGATTCCTTTCCTGAAGAACCAGCCACGTCTACCCAGGCTGTGCCATTCCACTTAAGATAGTAAATCTCGAAGTTTCCCGGAGTATAATCTTTCCAGGCAATGTGGGGCTTCCCCGAACTGTCTAAATAAAGGGATGGCTGATAAGAACTCCCCATAGTATTTGAGATGTTTATTGATCCTTGTCCCGAACCATCACCATCTACCCATTCCGTGCCATTCCATTTAAGATAATAAATCTGCTCGTTTCCTGAAGTAGAATCATACCAGGCAATGTGGGGATTCCCCGAACTATCTAAATAAAGGGAAGAATTCTCAGAATTCCCGGTATTAGTGGAGATGTTTATCGATTCCTGTCCTGAGCCATCGGCATCTACCCATATTGCCCAGACAAGATTTGCAAATACTAAAACAAAGAAAAGAGATAAGACACCAAGATACAGGTATTTTTTGAAAGTCATTTCAAAACCTCCCTAAAAAAGGTGACAGGTACTTTTTCTAACGGCTACCAAATAACAAAATGTAGCCGCAGACTAAAGTCTGCTACTCCTTTCCACCACTATTATTAAAACCGGCGTTTATATATTCTATCAGGAACGAAATGTTTTTGCTTATTTAACACTACGCCTAATACTTTGGCCTGGTTATCCTGTAAGGTGGCCTGGACTCGCTGGATATCCTCCCGGCGGGTCCTACCTGATGCCACGACGAGTAAGATTCCATCCGTCTGGGAGCTCAACACACTTGCATCGCTATATGGAATAAGCGGGGCTGAGTCTACCAGAATTAGGTCAAATTCTGATTTTAGCTCTTTGATAAGGTCCTTTAATCTCGTTGATTCGAGTAATTCTACTGGATAGTGTGGCAAATTCCCAGAGGTTATTATTTTGAGATTTTCCTTTTCGGTGTCCATTATCCCTGAATTTAAGCTTGCACTTCCCTCTAAAATTTCGGTTAACCCGGGACTTTGCATGAGGCCTAATCTATTATGTATGGTTGGATATCGCAAATCTGAATCAACCAGAAGCGTTCTATACCCGGGAACATCAGACATAGCTAAGGCTAAGTTAATGGCCGTGGTAGTTTTACCCTCATAATGGTTGGCACTGGTAATTAAGATGGCTTTTATCGATTTATCCTGGGTGGCTCGTAAAATGTTTGTTCGTAAGGCCCTATATGCTTCTCCGGTGGGGGATTTCTCATCAGGTAAAGTTAAGGATGTGTGATGCCTTATGCGTTTATTCATTTACATTTACTCCTCTCGTTTCATAGTACAAATTTCTTCTGTGAACACTCAGCGTTTAAAGCCTAAAAAGTTTTTTCTTATCTTTTTTGGTGTTGAAGGAATAATTCCTAAGACTCTTGAATGTAAGGATTCTTCTATATCTTTAGAACTCTTTATGGAAGAATCCCGGTATTCAGCAAAGAACGCCATACCCAGACCGAACACCAAACTCATAATACTTCCCAGGAGGATAAATATTGCCCTTTTTCGTCTCAGTGGATAAGGAGGTGGAACAGCAGGGTCGATTACCCTTGCGCTTCCCATTCCCTGCATTTCAGCGACTTCAGAGATGCGAGCGTTTTCCATTCTTTTCAATAGTATTAAGTAGATTTCTTCATTACTCTTAACCGCTCGGGCTAACCGAGCCAGTTCCAGTTCCTTCTGAGGCAAGTTTTCAAGTTTAACAGTGAGTTTCTCTATTTCTTCCTTAGCACGAACTACTCGTGTATCTTTCTCAGAATACTCAGCCAACTCGCCAGATAACGAAGCATCAAGTACTGATAGCCTACCCAAAATATGAGCTGTCTCCGCTCTCAAATCGGCCATTTTCTCCCTCTGTTTGAACTCTCGTAGAGCTCTGTCAGAATCGTTAAGTTTCCGCTGGGATATTTTGACCTGTTCGGCAATAAAATTATAAACGCCACGAGTCTTCCTAAGCGAAGCCTTATATCTGTAATCGATGTACACTTTGGCCACAGCGTTTACTATGCGAGCACCTTCTATGGGGTCTTCGGCCTTTATGCCAATCTCAATTATATTGGGACCACTGGTTGAACCCACAAATAGGCTTCTCCGCAATCCACGAACTGCTTTTTCAAAAGGACCGGGATTGGTTTGAAAAAATTTATTAAGTAGGATGCTAAGGAAAGATGGAGGGCCGAGTTTCTCATGTAAGCGAAGTTGTCTGACGACTTCTTCGGCAATAGTTCGACTCCTTATTATCTCTTTCTCGTTGGAGATAAATGCTGCTCTGGCACCAAAAGAAAGAGAACCTCGCTCAAGATAAGATATCTCTGTTGGCTGTACCATAAGCGTGGTAGAAACTTCATAGACAGGCGACATACGAAAACTTCCTATAGTGGTAACTATAAAAACACTCAGGAAACCTGCGATGATTAAGCCTTTTCTGGCAGATATAAGTTGCAATAACTCGTGAAAACTACTAGTTCTTTCTTCCAGATTTTCCATGGTTCTTGTTCCCCTCTAATGTGTTAAGCGTTATGTGGAATGGAGTAATTTCAATCTCTGGTAATCGCATCAATCATTACCACGAAACCCATCACTGGTAATATCCCTCGAAGAAAGTAGCGATCGAAAATAGTCCATGCCGATGCTTTCTTTGGTAAATGAACGACATCACCCGGTTCTAAGATAATGTCTCTACTTCTATCACCTTTGGCTATGACCTTCTTCAAATTTACTTTTATCACTTTGGGAGTTTCAGCCCGGGACTGTCGAGCTCGAGTTATGGTAACTTTGCTTAAGCCAGCGCTTTCCGTATAACCTCCAGCTATAGCTACAGCTTCCAGGACAGTGAGGCTCTCTTCCATCGGGTAAGCCCCCGGCCTTGTCACCTGACCCAGAATAAGGATTTGGTTACTTTTGATACTGGTGACCACAACGGTCACTTCTGGTTTTTGCACATATTCTGACAGCCTTTTGGTAATTACTTCGTCCAATTTTGTCGGCGTTAATCCGTTGGCATTCACATCCCCTATCAGGGAGAACGACATTCTGCCGTCTGGTCGGACAGTTACGATCCTGTCAAGTTCCGGGTGCTGCCACACAGAAATCTCTAACACATCTCCCGGGCCAATGGTATAGGGTAAATTTTCCCGGGCAAAGAAAGCAGGTGTCCCTGCCAGAAGCACCACTAATACCAAAGAGACAATCAGTCTTATCTTGGCGAACATATTTTAGACCTCCTTCCTGTAAATGCAACGGTGCGAGACACTGCATGATTCAATTCACTCACCACTCGATAGCAGGTCTCGGTTTCATAACTACTCGTCAGAAAACGAGCATTAAAATAAAGGTTGAAGCCAAAAGCAAGATGCTTTATACTCTATTTTAAGGGGGTTTTTTATTTTTACAATAGAGCAAACGGATAATTTTGTGACATTTTTTGATAAAAAAAAGACCCATTAAAAAATGGGTCTTTGGGGTAAATAGAAATAAAATAATCTACAAAAATTGATGAATGTTTACGATGTGTTTACAAGGCGGGGCTGTTGGCTGGAGTCAGGCGTCGCTGGAGTTACGCGTCTAAGTTCATTGAGACGCGATTCCGACCGGAAAGCTTGCTATGATACATTAGTTGATCTGCCCTTTTCAACAATGTATCCATTGTGTCATTCGATTGTGCAAACGTCGCGCCAATGGAGATAGTAACTTGAATAATATCGGAGCCTTTATGAAGAGCCGAATTTTCCACAAGTAAACGGAACCTATTGGCAATGGAATATAATTGCTGTTCATTAATATTTGCAATAATAGCAGTAAATTCTTCTCCACCCCATCGGCCTAAAACGTCGAAAGGTCTTAAATTATTTAACAATGTCTTCGTTATCATTTTTAATATTTCGTCTCCCACATCGTGCCCGTGTATATCATTAACCTTTTTGAAGTGGTCTATATCAATGAACAGAACCCCAAATGTCCGGCTATACCTGGACATTTCATCAAGTCTGGAATTTAGGTTCATCTTAATATATCGCCTGTTTGGCGAATTTGTTAGAGGGTCAAGCAAAGCCATTTTCTCGCATTGTTCGAGCTTCTGGCGGACTGTAACCACCGGCGACTTATCGCTGAATATTTGAACAGCTCCGGTAATCTGCCCGCTCGAATCTCGAATTGGAACCATACGGATAGAGACAGGCACTCGATGTCCATCTTTATGGAGAAGATACAAATCTGCTTCACGTGCACGTCCATCGACGATGGTTTTTGTTAATGGACACTGCCCTTTACAGAGATTAACTCCTTTATCATCGATGTGCGTGAGAATATCCGAACAACGCTTACCTACTACCTCAGAGCTTTTGTAACCTGTAAGCCGTTCTGCTGCTTTATTCCAGTATTTAATTTTCCTGTTTTGGTCTACGTAATATACTCCGTCATACAATCTATCCAAACTACTCTTGTAGAACTCGTTATCTACCCTCATTTGAACATCTCCTACTTTCTGTAATTTCGACCAATATGTAAACTAAACCCCACACCGGGAAACCTGAGTGTGGGGGAAATTCGAACAAGTAACTTAGCTTCACTCCATGTCGTTAAGTTATGTCTTCATTTTATCTTAATATTTTATTATGGAAAGTACCTCGTATCCTTTCAGTTTCTCGATGCCCTTCAAGTCGGTTAGTTCTATCAAGAAGCAAATACCCATAACCTTTCCCTTCAATTTCTCTACCAGGTCAATTGTGGCTTTAGCTGTGCCGCCTGTGGCCAGAAGGTCGTCAACAATTAAGATATTAGCACCTGGCTGGAAAGCGTCAGCGTGCATCTCGAGGGTATCGGTTCCATACTCGAGCTCATAGGTTGTCTCCACAGTCTTATAGGGCAATTTGCCTTTCTTGCGCACAGGGATAATACCAACATTTAATTTATAGGCTAATGGGGCGGCAATAATGAAGCCGCGCGATTCCACAGCTACAATCTGGTCGATCTTTTTCCCTTCATACTGCTCAGCCAAAGTATCGATTGCCCGGCGAAACTCGGGGCCGTTCTGGAGGAGTGTGGTAATATCTCTAAAAAGGATTCCCTTTTTGGGAAAATCCGGAATACTACGAATTAGTTCCTTGAGCTGTTCCATCTTAAATTCTCCTATTCTAATCCATGAAGC
>JABUBO010000306.1_pt1 | contig 15469 bp, 16 predicted proteins | sample 7240361 | NCBI WGS metagenome assembly JABUBO01 (sample SAMN07256346, study PRJNA390944) | subsurface metagenome | isolation source: Methane hydrate marine sediment | place: Pacific Ocean: Eastern North Pacific, ODP site
AAAAGTAAAATTCGCCAAAGACCTCAGGCAATTTGAAATAACAAAGCAAACGTATAAACCAACTAACTTTAGAGTGGAGGGAGATTGGTCATCAGCTTCATACCTCTTAGCTCTAGGCGCTTTGTCCGGCGAGGTGGAAGTCGAGAACCTAAATCCAGAAAGTTTGCAGGGTGACAGGGTAATATTAGACTTTTTAAAAGATATGGGGGCTTTGGTCATAGTCAACAAGAATTCAGTTACAGCGAGAAGGTCAAGATTAAATGGTATAAAAGCCGATTTATCCAACTGCATAGACCTTCTGCCAACCATAGCAGTTCTGGCAGCCGCCGCCGAGGGAGTGAGCCAGTTTACCGGGATAGAAAGGGCACGGCTAAAGGAATCAAATAGGGTTTTTGCGGTAAGAGAAGGGTTGGCGGGGATGGGTATAAAAGTCGTAGAAGAGAGAAATAAATTGACCATTACCGGCTCGGAAGCGAAAGGCTCGGTCATAGATGCCAGGGATGACCACCGAATTGCCATGGCCTTTAGCCTACTCGGCTCAGTAGCCGGAGACACAATAATTGATGGCGCTGAATGTGTCGCCAAGACATATCCCGAGTTCTGGGATGAACTAAAAAGTCTAGGGGGTGAGGTGAAGATAGATGGAAAATAGTTTTGGGAAACTGTTCACCATAACCAGCTTTGGTGAAAGTCATAGCAGATGCGTGGGAATCATTGTAGATGGATGCCCCGCCGGCTTACCTATCACTGAGGAGGATATTCAAAGAGAAGTAAATAAAAGAAAACCGGGAATAGGCATGATAGCCACGGCGAGGGTGGAGGAGGATAAAGTTGAGATTCTTTCCGGTATCTTTAATGGACATACTACTGGCGCTCCCGTCTGTTTACTAATATGGAATAAGGATGTTGATTCGAGCGAGTATGAGAGAATAAGATTCCTGCCTAGACCAGGTCATGCCGACTATACCGCCTTTATGAAATATGGGGGGTTTAATGATTTCAGGGGCGGGGGCAGATTTTCAGGAAGAATCACCGCTACCTTTGTCATGGCAGGGGCAATTGCCAAGAAACTGCTCAATCTTATCAGTGTTGAGGTTCTGGCTCATACTATCGAAATAGGGGGAATAAAGGCTAAGCCAAGGGGAGTTGATGAAATAAAAGAAAATGTTGACAAGAACCCCTTGAGGTGTGCTGACCCGAAAGCCGCTGAAGAGATGTCTAGAGCAATTGAGAAGGTCAAAGAAGAAGGTGACAGCCTCGGAGGCATAATAGAGGGCATAGCGCTCAATGTGCCAGTCGGCTTGGGAGAGCCAGTCTTTGACACATTGGAGGGAGATTTGGCCAAAGCTCTTTTTGCCATCCCGGCAATCAAGGGAGTTGAGTTTGGCTCAGGTTTCTCTGCCGCTGGGAAAAGAGGCTCGGAGAATAATGACCCATTTACTATCAAAAACGGCAAGATAGTTACTGTGACCAATAATGCTGGCGGCATACTTGGTGGAATAAGTAATGGTATGCCAATAGTGGTCAGAGTCGCTATCAAGCCAACATCCTCCATAGCTAAAAGCCAAGAGACGGTTAACCTCAAAAACATGGAAAGCGCTAGTTTAGAGGTCAAGGGAAGACACGATGTCTGCATCGTGCCGAGGGCGGTGGCAGTTGTAGAATCAATGATGGAGGTAACCCTCTGCGATTTTGCGATGAGGGCAGGACTTATCCCGGAGGTAATAAAATGAGCCTGGAAGACTTAAGAAAGAAAATAGATGAAGCCGATACCAAAATAGTTAAGCTTATAGCTGAGAGGATAAGAATTGCCGAAGAAATAGGCAGGGAGAAAAGGAAACTGGGGAAACAAATTGAGGATGCGGAAAGAACAAAGAAAGTCCTGGAAAATATTAGATGTATTGCCCAGGAAGAAAGCATAAACCAAGAAGCTATAGAAAGCATCTATAGACAGATAGTCACCGTATCCAAAAGCGTGCAAGGAATAGCGGTTGCTTTTCAAGGTGAAATCGGGGCATATAGTGAGGAGGCAGCCTTTCAATTTTTCGGACCTTCAATTGAGGTCAAACCTTGTGAAAGCCTGGACGATGTCTTTAAGGTCGTGGAACAGGGTGAGGTGCAGTTTGGGGTCGTTCCTATTGAGAATTCGCTTGAGGGAAGTATAAGCCGGGTGTATGACCTGCTTCTAGACTCAAATCTTAGGGTGTGTGGCGAAATAGAACTTCGGGTTGTCCACTGCCTGATAGCCAGTCTAGAAGCACGACTGGATTTGATAAGAAAGGTCTATTCTCATCCCCAGGCTCTGGGTCAGTGCCAGGCTTTCTTAAAGCATTTGGACTGTGAATTAATCCCGACCTATGATACCGCCGGCAGTGTGAAAATGATAAAGGAGAAGGGGATAACCGATGGTGGTGCGGTTGCCAGCACAAGAGCCGCAGAAATCTACGGGATGAAGATTATTGCCAAAGAAATAGAGGATAATCCGAATAATTTCACCCGATTTTTCATTTTAGCCAAACAAGATTCCCCTCCAACCGGAGACGACAAGACCTCTATAGTTTTTTCAGTAAGGCATAGACCGGGAGCACTTTATGAATTCCTTAGAGAACTGGCGGCTAGAGATATCAACTTGACCAAGATTGAGTCCAGACCAACGAGGCAAAAACCCTGGGAATATAACTTTTATTTGGACTTTGAGGGTCATCGTGAAGATAAGGCACCTCGCGAGGCTCTGGAGAACCTGAGAAATTATTCCATCTTCGTAAAGGTTTTGGGTTCGTATCCTAAAGCAAAGTGAAGTGAGCTATGGGTGAGCAGATGAAAATAGCCATAATTGGCGGCTCGGGAAAGATGGGGCGATGGTTTGCCAGCTTTTTATTGAAAGATGGCAAGGAGGTAATAATAACCGGGAGAAACGAAAGGAAGCTACTGGAAGCCAAGCAGCAACTAGGAGTCGAGGTCGCCTCTAATGTGGAAGCAGTTAAGAGGGCTGATGCAGTTTTGATATCAGTGCCCATTGACAATTTTGAGGAGGTTGTGGAACAGCTCTGCCCCTACACACATTCAGGACAGGTTATCGTAGATATTACCTCTATCAAGGTATTTCCGGTGGAAACGATGCATAAGCATATAAAAACAGGGGTAGTGCTAGGGGCACATCCGATGTTTGGTCCAGGCGCCAAGAATATTGTGAATCAGAACTTTGTGCTGACACCCACTAATGATAAGGAGACAGCCCTGGCTCAAAAAATCACGAGCTATTTAGAAGCACGAGGCGCCAGAGCCACCATGATGACCCCCTATGAACACGATGAGATGATGGCGGTCATTCTTGGGCTGTCTCATTTTATTGCTTTAGCTTCGGCAGACACCTTGGCAAGCCTTGATAGGTTAAAACAGATGGCAGCAATTGGTGGGAGCACTTTTAAAGTGTTGCTAACGCTGGTGGGAAGCGTTGTTTCCGAAGACCCGGAGTTTTATGCTTCCCTGCAGATGAGTTTACCCAATATGACGGAAATTGAGCGCCTATTTCAAAGAAGCTCAAAGGCGTGGGCTGATTTAGTAAAGGCTAAAAATAAGCAGGAATTTGTAAACAGAATGAGCAGCTTAAAAAATAGACTGGAAAAAGATTACCCCGATTTGGGAAAAGCCTATGAGAACATGTATAAGCTTGTAGAAGGGTTATAGAGGCATCCTACTCGCCAAGTCTGTCCCCTACTCTTAATCGCACCTGCTCAACAAATTCTGGCGCTCCTATCTTGGGTGAACCTTCTACTTGCACCCGTTTAATAAGGATAGCTCCATTTATAGCCGCCACCACAAATCCTTGCTCAGTAGCGCTAACAATCTCGCCAAGCGAACCTTCTCCACCCGGAAGTAATTCTGAGTCAAAGACTTTGAATCGCTTACCCTGAAAATAGGTTATTGCTCCTGGTTGAGGATTAGTGCCCCGAATCAGATTGTGGACTTTGGTTGCCGGCTTAAACCAGTTAATGACCGCATCCTTTTCAGTACATAGCCCCTCGTAAGTAGCTTGTGATTCATCCTGAGGGAGCCGTGGAGCTATTCCCTTTTCAATCAACTCACCGCTCTCCACCAACGCCTCTATCCCCAAAGGAAAAAGTTTATTAAAGTAGAGCGAGCCGACGGTATCATCAGGCGAAATCTCTATCTCTTTCTGCAACAGGATAGGTCCGGTATCTATCCCTTTGTCAGGCCAGAAAATGGTAATGCCTGTCTTGGTCTCGCCATTGATGATAGCCCAGTTAATGGCGCTGCCACCTCGGTGCTTGGGCAGTAACGAGGGGTGATATTGGATTGTGCCAAACTTGGGGTAGTTCAAAATACTCTCAGGCAGGATATCGGTTACATAAGCCATTATGTTCAGCTCTGGCTTGAGCTTAACATACTCAGCGTAAACTTCCGGGGCTCGCATTCTTTTTGGCTGAAAGGTTGGAATACCTAATTGGACTGCCAATTCCTTAAGTGGGTTAGCTTTCCCAGGAATATCTGGAGGAGTATAAACCCCGACAATCTCTTTGCCCTTTCCGCTCAATGCCCGGAGGACTTTCTCACCAAAGGCGGCTTGCCCGATGAGTACAATACGCATTGCTTGCCCTACCCTTTACTCTCGGTGAAAGTTCTTCGACCATATTCTAAGACTGTAATACGTCGTTAATCAACCGCCTTTGGTTTTTAGGTTAGGACATTGCTACCGGGCTGAGAGATTATTACCGGCTGGTTGAAAGGGGCTAGCGTTCTTCCTATAACGAAAGGGGTACCAATATGTTCTTAAGGTCAAACTAACCTTCTCTACTCAGTCTGACCTTAGCGTAGCAATCACTACAATATACTGGTCTACCTTCACGGGGCTCGAACGGCACTTCGGTTTCCTTACCACACTGGGCGCATATGGCGGGGAACATTTGGCGTCGGGACCTGTCGCCGTAGCCACCACTTCCGTAACGCTCTGCTTTCCTAGCTTCGCGGCATGCAGGACAGCGCTTAGGCTCGTTAGTATAGCCTTTAGATTGAAAGAACTCTTGTTCCTCAGCGCTGAAAGTGAAGGTAGCCCCACAATCGGCACATTGGAGGGACTTTTCCTCAAAGCTCATTGGATGACCTCCTCTCTTCTAAATAGTTGGTTAGAGTTGGTCATCCAGCACTTGAGTAAATCTGAGTTAGTTTAACTAAGTATGTGATAACCTGAACTGAAACCACCGTGGATATTATACACTAAAGGGACCTGCTTTGCAAACGCCGGTATAAGCTTCCTAGTAAGAAAGATTGCCATGACCAAATCTGAGGAGCTTTGGCTATCGTTACTCTGGAAGGAAATCGCACATAACCACGATGTGGTGTTGTTTGCCAGTGATTAGACTCAATACAAATGGCATGCCACCAGATGCTCGTTTCCAATATCCTTAAGATTCGGCTCTTCCTGATGGCAAACTGATAACACCCGATGGCAGCGAGTGTGGAAGCGGCACCCTGCTGGTGGGTTTAAGGGGGAAGGAACACTACCCGGAAGCAGGATTCTGGTCTTCTTTTTTTGCCCCATACTGGGGATGGCGGATAATAAAGCTTCGGTATAGGGATGGAGGGCATTTTGAAAAATCTCATTCTTTTCGGCAAGCTCAACAATTTTGCCCAGATACATTACGGCAACCCGATGGGAGGCGTGTCTTATCACAGATAAATCGTGGGCAATGAATAGATAGGCCAGACCAAATTCCTCCCGCAGGTCCAGCATTAGATTTAAGATTTGAGCCTGGATAGAAACATCTAGAGCACTTACTGGTTCATCAGCGATAATAAGTTTGGGATTCAGAATGAGAGCCCGCCCAATACCGATGCGTTGCCTCTGCCCACTACTAAACTCGTGGGGGTAGCGTAGCGCGTGTTGCCCTTCTAAGCCCACCCGTTCCAGTATCTCAGTTACTCTTTGGTCACGCTCTTTATCATCTTTCACACCGTGGATGAGTAGAGCTTCACCTATGGATTGACCGACTGTCATCCTCGGGTCAAGAAAGGACTGAGGGTCCTGAAATATCATCTGGATTTCCTTTCGTAATTCTCTTAACCCGCTTTTGTCTAGCTTGGTGATATCGATTCCTCGGTAAATGATCTCCCCCTCGGTTGGCTCCTCCAATCTCAATATTGTCCTGCCCAGTGTGGACTTGCCACACCCTGATTCACCCACCAACCCCAAAGCCTCTCCTTCTTCGATATAGAAAGATACACCATCTACTGCCTTTACATCGCCAAGATGCTGAGAAAGTAGCCCCCCAGTAACCGGGTAGTACTTCTTCAGGTTCTTTACTTCTAGTAGTTTATGGTTCACCATAGCCTTTTAGCCTCTTGAATGAGAATACAGGTGGCAGAAAACGGTGTGTCCCTTGGTAACAGTAACTGGCGGTGGCTTTTCCTCCCTGCAAATAGCCATTGCTTTAGCACATCGAGGATGAAAAAGGCAGCCACTAGGGGGGTCAATAAGGCTAGGTACCATTCCAGGTATGGACTCTAGCCTGTCTCTTTCTTGTGTTATGTCAGGCAAACACTTAATCAAACTAGCGGTGTAAGGATGCTGGAATATGGGATTAGTCAGTAATTCTGATACTGTAGCTGTTTCAACCAGTCTACCGGCATACATGACCACAATCCTGTCTCCAATTTCGGAAACTACCCCCAGTTCGTGAGTTATGAAAAGGAGAGATATTTGCCGAGTCTCCTTCAACCGCTGAAAAATGTCTAAGATTTGGGCTTTGATAGTCACATCGACAGCGGTGGTTGGCTCATCAGCAATAAGGATTTGCGGGTCACAGGACAGACTCATAGCTATCATGGCTCTTTGCTTCATCCCGCCGGACAACTGGTGAGGGTAGTAGTCAGCCGCTTTCTCTGGCGATGGTATGCCCACCTCTTCCAGCAAGCTCACAGTCCTTTCCTTTGCCTCACGGTTACTAGCCCCCAAGTGGAGCTTTATTTGCTCCGCTATTTGGTCACCTATGGTAAATACTGGGTTCAGAGCCGATTGCGCATCCTGAAAGATCACGGCAATTTCTTTACCTCTAATATGCCTTACCTGCTCACGGGGACATTCCAGCAGATTTACATCGTTGTAGTATACCTCGCCACCAACTATCCTGCCCGGTGGGGTATCAATCAGACCCAGAATTGAGAGTGCGGTTGCCGTTTTGCCGCAGCCAGATTCACCTACCAGACACAGGCATTCACCCTTCAGAAGGTCAAAATCGACACCATCCACTGCCTTGACAATGCCGCGCCGTGTAAAAAAGTAGGTCTTTAGATTTTTGACTCTTAAGATTGCCTTTTCCATATCAAACAGCGCTCCTGGGGTCAAAAGCATCCCTGAGCCCATCACCCATGAAGTTAAAGGCGAGAACGGTGAGGAAAAGCATAACCCCAGGGGCTACAGCTACCCACCAGGCGGTGTCCAGGGTTTGTTGCCCAGCTCTTAGAACCATCCCCCAGCTGGTTACTGAGGGGTCACCCAGGCCAATAAAGCTTAAGGCAGCTTCAGCCAGAATCACCCCCGGAATGGATAGGGTAGCTATTACTATAATCAGGCTGATGACATTAGGAATGAGGTGAGCCAGGATAATTCTACTATCACTTGCCCCCAGGGCTTTGGAAGCCATAATAAATTCCCGAGTCCTCAAGGAGAGAGTCTCACTCCTAATCAACCGGGCGGTGCCAGTCCAGCCGGTGAGACCGATTACCAAGACGATGAAGGCAAGGTTGGGACCGAAGATGAAAACAATGAGCACTAATAAGAGAAAGAAGGGGAAGGTCATCATAATATCGGTGAATCTCATCAGGATATTGTCCGTCTTGCCGCCTAAATAGGCGGATATAACACCGATAAGCGTCCCCAGGACTACGGCAATGCCAGTGGCGAATAAGCCAACCTGCAAAGAGACTCCGGCACCAGAAATTATCATTGCCAGCAAATCCCTACCCTTATTATCGGTGCCCAGTGGATGTTGCCATGTCCCAGTCATTGTTTTAGCAATAAATTGCTGTGTTTCAGGGTCATAGACTGATTCCTCGATAGTGAAACCCAATGGTGGCGTGTTTTTCTCCTCAAAGTTGACCGCTGTTGGGTCAGCGGTGAAAAAAGGACCGATGAGAGCCAACAGGATTAGAAACAGAATGAAGGCTAACCCACCGACAGCCAGCCGGTTCCTCTTGGCTCTCTCCCAGTAATATCGGACTAACCTCCGGCTAGTATAAAGGGGGTATATTCCGTATAGGACGGCTATCGTGCCTAGGGCAATATAGAGATAGATAAGCGGGTCAAAAATTTTCTCCATCACAAAAATATCTAATAAGAGGATTACGCCAAGAAAGACAGCCAGCAGGATGAGAATCAGCTTCCTAGTGCCGCCAACCTTTCGGGCTATGTAGTTGATACTCTTCAATCGGTTAGTCATATCTTATCCTCGGGTCGAGGTAGGTATAGGTAATATCGGTAATAAGGTTAATCATCAATATTAGGAAAGCCGAGATAAGGGTTACCGTCACTACTACGGCATAATCATCGGCAAAGATAGCATTGAAGGATATTCGTCCTAAGCCTGGAATGCCAAAGACAATCTCGGTGAGGTAGGCACCGCCAAAGACGATACTGCCCAAATCAAACATTATAATGGTTATCAGAGGTAGAATAGCGTTTCTGAAGACATGCTTGCCGATGACTGTCCTTTCTGGCAGTCCTTTGGCTCTTGCCGTCCTGACAAAATCCTTTCTTAAATTATCCAGCATAGCCGACCTGGTATATCTGGTATAGCCTGCCATCATTCCGGTACCAAGGGTAATCACCGGCAAGATTAGTTGCTTGAGATTGGCTAAGGAAAAGAGGGGGAAGCTGGTATCATAATAGGTCTTAAACAGCCCGAGCTGCACCGAAAAGAGCAGAATGAGCATCACACCCAGCCAAAAATTGGGGATGGATATACCAATAAAGGAGAAAAAGGTTGCTATGTAATCGGTCTTGCTGTATTGCCTTACCGCAGAAAAAATGCCAATTAAGATACCTAGCAAAGAGGCAAAGATAGAGCTTAATAATATTAGCTGAAAGGAATAAATCCAGTGGGTCTTAATCAGCTCCATTACTGGCATTGAGGTGCTGAAAGACCAGCCCCAGTCCCCGCGCACTAGATTGCCCACATAATTTATATATTGTTCATATATCGGCTTATCCAGACCATATCTAGCTTCTACGGCAGCAACCACCTGAGATACATCCTGCCCCCGGGCGGCTACATTAGCCAGATACTTGTCGGCTGGTGAAGTTGGTCCAACTCTGACCAGAATAAAGGTGAACGTTAATATTCCAAAGGCGATAATTACGGCATAGAATAGCCGTTTGATGATGTAATCTCTAAGCCAGCTCTTTTTCATCGGCATTACCGAAGAGTCTAAAACTTGAGGTAAATAAAGCTGCCTACAAAGTGTCTACAACTTATGTCGCGACGTTACCCTCAACCGGGTTGGTTAGGAAAGGGTTACTCGAAATACCACAGGTGATAGTTATATCCGATGTTTATGCCCGGCTCTATCCCTTTGACATTCTTCTGGAAACCGTAGTTTGCCAGTTGGAAAGCCAAAAAGTCCACTGGTTGCTCTTCAGAAACAAGCCGGGATAGCTCGGCATATAATTCCTTCCTAACCTTTTCGTCAAGTGCTTCCTTTGACTTCACCCTTTTGAACAATTCATCAATCTGGGTATTGAAACAGCCCCAAAAGTTCAAGCCCCCTTTAGTAGTATAGAAAACGTCCGACCCTGAAGGTGAAAGAGGGAGCGTATTGAAGCCCATCACCATCAGGTCCCAGGGCGCCTCGCTTACTGCTCTGACACCATTGTTATATCTGGGTTCTTGGTCTGTGCCTGGAACCTTATTCATAAGGTATTTCCGCAATAGAGTTGCCCAGGGAACAAACTTAAGTTCCACCTCAATGCCGATAACCGATAATTCCTGCTTTACCAAGTGCCCCACATTTTCACGCACCTCATTACCGGCATTAGTTACCAAAGTTAGCGTTAAAGGCTTGCCCTCTTCATTTCTAACCTCAATGCTGCCATCAGCTCCCTTGGTAGCGTAACCCGCCTTGAAAAGTAATTCCTTAGCCTTTTCTTTATCCAGTAGAGGTTTAACCCCATATTTGGCGATACCTTCATCTACATACCAGGGTGATGGCTTAGGTATGAAACTGAAAGCAGGCTCACCAAAGCCATAGAGTACCTGCTCTATCATCAGTTCCTTACTTATGGCCATAGACAGAGCTTCCCTCACTTCTTTATGCTTAAGCCCTTCCCAGCCGTTGTCCCTCATGTTATAAGCCAGAAATAAATAGCCGGTAGTAGGCACAGTATAGACATTAATCCATTCCATCTCCTTGAACTTACCTACTTGAGGGGGGTCAATGCCGGTATAACTAATATCCCTTGCTTCCAAGGCAGCGTGACACGTAGCTGAAGTGCCAAAAAGCTTAACGATATACTTCTCAAAATAAGGAGCCCCAATATCCTTGCCCAAGTAATATTCAGGGTTTCGCTCAACGACAAACTTGTCATTTCTTATCCATTCCACGAACTTATACGGTCCCAAGTTCCCGGTATAGGTCAAACTATTGAATTCCGGAGCCTGGGTAAAGGCTTTGACGTCACCTTCGTATTTAACGGCAATGTGTTTGGGATAGGGGCTCAAAGTGCGCACATTATATATAAATTCCGGGTCAACCGTCTGGCGAGTTATGGTAAAGGTAACCTCACTAACTACCTCGGGGGTGACAAACACCGTTTCGCCGTCTATCTCTTCTTGCCAATCGCTCTTATAGGTATAATTGAGCCAGTCGGAGAACATCAAGTTGTTCAAGGTATAAACATAATCTTCAGCAGTAACCTTGGACCCATCACTCCACTTCAGGTCATCTCTAATAGTCACGGTATAAACCAAACCATCTTCCGTTACTTCAACGTCTTTAGCTGCGCAACGTAACTGAACACGCCACTCGTTATCATAGGTAGCCAGAGAATCCAGAGTGTGCCCGGCATAGTTAAAGGATGCACTATCGGCTGCCAGAATCCAGTTCAATGTTTCGGCATCCCCGGCTGATGTTCCTGAGATGTAAACCCCCGTCGTCTCCTTAGCACTGCGGCAGGAGATAGTGATTAGGAGTACGACCATTAATAAAAATACGAAGATTTTCAGTTTCCCCACTTATTGCTCCACTTGTTTGTCTTCTAATCTGCTGTACCTTGTCCCTTTTTATCAGTTATTATAAAGCATTGATGGCCAAACTGCACATTTTTCATAAGGCAAACAAAATACCAGCAGGCCAGCTTTGGCCGGCTGGTACTTTAGCATCGGTTTGGATACTTTTGGGAGGGTTACTGTTAGGTGGTGGGGAAGGGGGGACTCGAACCCCCACGCCTTGCGGCACATGATCCTAAGTCATGCTCGTCTGCCAGTTCCGACACTCCCCCTTCAGACACAATATCCTTCAAATTGTTAACAAAGTCTCAGCAAAGACGACACGACTTGTTAACAAAGTTCCTCTCTAGTAGAAGACAAGGGCTATCTAAGCACACGCTATTATTTTACCAAAGATGTCTCAATAAGGCTACTGGCATAGAGCTGAACTGGGCAGGGTATAAACAAATTCTTATCTTCCTTTGGCTTGTAGCAATGCTAAGCATGCCTATTTCAGAGCTATGAGAGCACTGTCCTATCTTCTCTGTCAAAACAAGACAGCCCTAAATCACGGGGCCGATGGTGAAAATGTTAGGGAATTTACCGTAGCCTATTGTCTCAGCCCTAGTTTGCTTCCCCGAAGCCACCGCCAGGGCTTCTTGATATAGAGCCTTCCCTGCTTGAGCAATACTGGCATCCGCTTCCTCTGTTAACTCTACAAATACATCTAGATGCTCCGGGAGCCGCTCATAGGTAATAGGGTTACCGGTAACCTTAATGACCGGGACAAAGGGGAACCCTTGTGGAGCACCTAGTCCGGTGGTGAAAATGATGACCTGAGCCCCAGCCGCTCCTAAGGCAGTGAGAACCTCTGGCTCTCGTCCTGGTGTATCAACTATAAATAATCCCATTCCCTGAGGCCGTTCTCCATACTCATAGACCTCCTTGATGGGCTTGGTGCCCCCCTTGACTATGGCACCCAAGGATTTCTCCTCGATGGTGGTCAGTCCCCCGGCAATATTGCCAGCAGTAGGCTGCCCACCCCTCATGTCAAATCCCATGGTAATGACCCTTCTCTCCATGCGAGCCACAATATCCATGATTCTGTTTGCCACCTGTGGAGTAGCTGCTCGACAGGCGAGGATATGCTCAGCCCCTATGAATTCTGTGGTCTCTCCAAATATACAGGTGCCACCGTTATCAATTACCAAATCGCAGGCGGCCCCAGTTGCCGGGTTTGAAAGCAGACCTGAAGTAGTATCTGAAGCACCACACTTCACACCGAGTACCAGCGCTGAATCAGGGAACTCCTCTTCTTTTTATTTTGGAGGCCTCTACTGCCATAGCCTGGGCGAGTAGAGAGCCCTGGGCCACGGCAGCAGTAACGCCGCCTACTTTTTGAATTACTATTTTTTCTACAGGCTTGCCCGACTCAGCAATACCCTCAGCTATCTTGTCGGCTGACACTGACTCACAGCCTAGACTTACCACCAGTACTCCGGCTAGATTAGGGTTCCAGCCCAAGGAAATAAGGGTTCGGGTTACTATGTCAAGGTCTGGCTGGGTTTGAGCACAACCCTGACCATGAATAAAGGGGGTGGAACCCTTGACCTGTTGGAATACCCACCAGGTTACGTCGTTGGCACAGCCCACCGTGGAAATAATACCGATGTAGTTTCTAGCACCTACAGAACCATTCCGACGCCGATAGCCTAGAAAACTCACTTTACACCTCCCGATAAATCACCCCGCCCCCGAGTACTGACCACATTGTGTATATGAACATAGTCGCCAGGCTTTATGATAGCGGTGGCAATGCCAATCACCTCACCATACTTAATCACCGGCGAGTCAGGCTCTATTCTAGATAAGCTGAACTTGTGACCGAAGGGTACATCGGTAGTTAGCTTTATTGCTCGGGTCTCTCCGCCAACCTCCAGTTCTAAAATATCCCCAGCCTTTAGATTGGCTAGGGAAGTAGCCACGTTATCCCTGGAATTCAGAACGGCTGCTTTCAGTTTCAATTCAATCACCTCTTGGTGAATTCATTACATCTCTTTACCAGAGAGCATCCTAAGTCATACTCATCTGCCAGTTCCGACACTCCCCCCTTCAGACATAAAGGATGACCATTATCGGCCAAGACATTGTTAATATCTACTCTAGCACCACGCCAGTCCCGTAGGCAAGCACCTCAGCCGCATTCTGCATTATCATTGAAGTGCTAAACCTCATGCCGACTACAGCATTAGCCCCCGTCTTCTCCGCATCCTCCACCATCCGCCGAATGGCTTCTTCTCTGGCTTCAGCCATCATCTTGGTGTATTCGGTTATCTCACCACCCACCATACCCCTCAACCCGGCCATAATGTCTCTACCTAAATGCCTTGCCCGAATGGTGCTGCCCTTAACTAAGCCGATAGTTTTAACAATTGTCTTGCCTTCTATCTGTGGTGAGGTGCTAATAATCATTTCTCTACCTCCTTGAAATCCTCTGTTTTAGCCTTAACCAGCCTGTCTTTAATGGCTACTCCAATAAGAACTAACATCCCAACTCCAATAGCACCGGTGGCTATCCTGATAAGTAACGGAATCTCACTAGCCATAAAGAAACCTTGAACCCCCCAGCCAATCAAGACCAGTATACCCAGACCAATCAGAATAAAGGCTGCATTTTGCCACATAACTTACCTCCAGCGACTATCGCTTACGCTTCCACACCGTCCCCTGAGGGGTATCCTCAAGGGCTATGTCAAGCTCTACTAGCCTATCCCGAATTTTATCGGCATACTCCCATAGTTTCTTATCCCGAAGACCGCTTCTCGTGGAAGTTATAAGCTCCATTAAAGACTCAACATCATCAGGTATCTCATCAATGGGTATTTCATTCAAATCCGTAATCAAACGCCATTGATTGACTGAAATCAATAGTTGCCGTAATGGTTCAATATCTATAGTCGGTAGCTCCTGTGCCTTAAGAGGCAAGCCCAGTATACTGGCTAGCTCCATTAGTACTCCACGCGCCTCCAAAGTTTCAAGTCCAGACTCACCAGCCCGGTTAATCTCTCTAGCTAAATCAAACAGGGTGGCAATAGCCTGAGCGGTATTAAAATCATCGTCCATAGCCTCAATAAACCTTTGTCGGCAAGGCTCAGCATCTACTCTCTCACCAGCCTTTTTCTCTCTACCTTCGCCCTGCGTTGCCTGACGCAACCGGTCAGCCCCCCTCTCCGCTGCCTCCAGTCCCTCCTCAGTGTAGGTAAGGGGGCTGCGATAGTGAGAGCTAAGGACAAAGATACGAACGGCGTCAGCACTATATCTCTCCAATGCCTCCTTTATCGTTATCAGATTGCCCAGGGACTTGCTCATCTTATCTTCACCCAACTGCACCAGCCCGTTATGTAGCCAGTATTTAACAAAGGGCTTACCGGTAAAGCTCTCTGACTGGGCTATCTCATTCTCATGATGGGGAAAAACCAAGTCCTGCCCGCCACCGTGGATATCAAGGGTGTCACCCAGATATTTCAAAGACATAGCACTGCACTCGATATGCCAGCCCGGTCTACCCTGACCCCACGGGCTTTCCCAGGATGGCTCACCCGGCTTTGACACCTTCCACAGGGCAAAATCCATAGGGCTCTCCTTCTCCTCACCACCTAATACGCCTTCCCCAGTCATCATCGGCTCCAGACTGCGGTGGGACAGTTTCCCATAGTCTGCAACATTTCTTACCCGGAAATAGACACTACCCTGTGCTGGATAGGCATACCCCTTATCTACCAGACTCTGTATCATCTCAATAATTTTTGGCATCTCCTCAGTCGCCCTGGGGTAAATATCAGCCCGACCGATATTCAAAGCATCCATATCAGCAAAATAACGGTCAGTGAACTTCTCTGCCAGCTCATGGGTAGAAATACCAAGCTGGTTAGCTCGGTCTATAATCTTATCGTCAATATCGGTAATATTCTGCACATATTTCACCTTATAGCCGCGAAACTGGAGATAGCGCTTGATGACATCAAAGATAATATAGCTCATGGCATGACCGATGTGACAGTCATCATAGGGTGTAACCCCGCAGACATACATCTTTACCACATCACCCTGAGGTAAGAACTCCTCTTTCTGTCCTGAAAGGGTGTTAAATACCTTCATCTTTACTTCCTTCCCTCATAGCTAAACGCTGCTCCAACTCATCCACTCGCCTCTCCAAACTCTCCAGCTTCTCCCCGACCGGGTCAGAAATG
>JABUBO010000307.1_pt1 | contig 15468 bp, 17 predicted proteins | sample 7240361 | NCBI WGS metagenome assembly JABUBO01 (sample SAMN07256346, study PRJNA390944) | subsurface metagenome | isolation source: Methane hydrate marine sediment | place: Pacific Ocean: Eastern North Pacific, ODP site
ATCGCAGGATGAGCTTAAAAGCGCTACCAAACAAGTGGAGCAATTCGCCGAGGCGTTCATAGGCAAAGTAAGCCAGCTGGGCAACGACAAACAGAAGGAAATAAAGGAAATATAGATCAGCACTCAGCAGTCAGTAATCAGCAGTCGGCGGGGTGGTTGGCTGAAAGCTGGAGGCTGATAGCTGAAAGCTGTTAATGCTTAAACAAAGGATTATCACTACAGCGATAGTCTTGCCCATCATTGTCCTCGCCGTCTGGTTTGGCAACCCCTGGTTCGGTCTTTTCATCGGTGCAGCAGCGTTAATCGCCACTTTAGAGTTCTATGGCATGGTGGCCATTTCAGGCAAAGGGCATCCTCTAACCTACTTTGGCTTATTATGGGCGGTGGCACTCACTTTAAGCCCGCTGAGCCTTCATTACCACCTCTCCATCAACCTGTTACCTATCATTATGTCAGTAGCGTTGGTGATCTCCTTGGTATGGATACTGATTCGTTCACCACGAGGAACAGCATTTCAAAATTGGGCATGGACAGTAGCCGGCGTTTTATACGTGGGATGGATGCTAAGCTATTGGCTCAACCTAAATATATTAGAGGATGGACGGAATTGGGTTTATCTTGCTCTATTCACCATATTTGCCAATGATACCGGTGCCTACTTCATCGGAAGGAAGTGGGGCAAGCATAAACTAGCCCCGGCGACAAGCCCAGGCAAGACCTGGGAAGGAGCAATAGGTGGCTTGTTAAGCAGCATTGCTGGTGCTGTGGCTGTGTTCCTGTTCCTCAACTTATTTTGTACTTTTTCTCTGCTCTACTGGCAACTTATTCTTCTTGCCTGCCTCATTAGCCTGTTTGCCCAGCTTGGCGACATGGTGGAATCCTTGCTCAAACGCAATCTGGAGGCAAAGGATGCCGGCAAATTGTTGCCTGGTCACGGCGGCGCTCTCGACCGCCTTGATAGCCTTATCTTCGTTGCCCCAATGGTATATTATTATGTAATATGGGTAGTGGGGTAAAGAAAATTGCCATTTTGGGCTCAACAGGCTCTATAGGACAGCAAGCGTTAGATGTAATCCGCGCCTTTCCCACCAAATTCCAGGTGAGCGGATTGGCAGCAGGGGAAAATATTAAGCTCCTTGAGCAGCAACTTGAGGAATTTGAACCACAACTGTTTTACTGCTCCGTTGAACCTGATTTCGGTTACCAGGGGAAGTTCATACCCATGGAGGAAATAGCAAGCCACGACGACGTTGACCTTATCGTTATAGCTACATCGGGCAAGGCCGGATTATTCCCCACCATAGCTGCTTTGCAAGCAGGCAAGACGGTTGCCTTGGCAAACAAGGAAGTGTTAGTGATGGCAGGCAATATCGTTACCACAGAAGCCACCCAGCACGGTGTCCAAATCTTGCCCGTTGATAGCGAGCATAGTGCCATCTGGCAATGCCTGTTAGGGGAAGAAAGTGAACCTCACCGCCTTTTCTTGACCGCCTCAGGAGGACCATTTTATCACCACTCACAGTCACAACTAGACCGAGTAACTGTGGAGCAAGCCCTCCAGCACCCCACCTGGAAAATGGGCAAGAAAGTGACCATCGATTCAGCAACGCTGATGAATAAAGGGCTTGAGGTCATCGAAGCACACCATCTTTTCGCCATCTCACTGGATAGAATCGAGATATTAGTGCATCCACAAAGCCTCGTTCATTCCATTATTGAGTTTGCCGATGGCTCGATGAAAGCACAGCTCAGCTTTCCCGATATGCATCTGCCAATACAATATGCACTTTGCTATCCTGAGCGATTGCCTAATCCTGAGCTGCCACGCCTTGATTTAAGCAGAAAGGAAATTTTGAGCTTCGAACCTGTAGATTATGCTCAATTTCCCTGCCTTAAACTGGCGTTGGATGCTGCCAAGTTAGGGGGAACATACCCTGCAGCACTTTGTGCCGCAGATGAAGTAGCAGTGGAGTTTTTCCTCCAGGGAAAAATCAGGTTCACCAATATTGCTACAATAGTAAGCAAAGCATTGGAGCAACATCAGAGTATTACTCAACCGTCAATAGAGGAAATCTTTGCTGCTGATGAGCAAACAAGAGAAACGACATTACAAATAGCCCGTGATATAAGCTTATGTTAACCACAGTAATAATGATACTTATCTTCTTCGCCATGCTGTCGGTGCTCATATTGGTTCACGAGTTCGGGCATCTTATTGCTGCCAAGCGCAGCGATGTAAAAGTGGAGGAGTTTGGCATAGGCTTCCCCCCAAAGTTGGCAAGCATCAAAAGAGGGGAAACAGTATATTCATTGAATCTTATCCCCTTGGGGGGGTTTGTCAAGCTACTCGGGGAGGAAGACTCGACGGAGCCCCACAGCTTCGCCAGCAAAAGCATTGGCACCAGAGCGTTCATCCTCGCCGCCGGATCTTCGATGAACTTGCTATTGCCAATAATTTTGTTCTCCCTTGTTTTTATGATCCCCCATAACGTTCCGATAGAGCAAATTCAGGTGCAACAGGTAGCCCCGAGCTCACCAGCGGCAGAGGCAGGGATAGAACAGGGAGACATTATCCTGGCAATAAATGGTCATAAAATTAACAACTATGGGGACCTAGCCTATTATGTTCAACTCTCCCTCGGTTCGGAAACGACTCTGCTACTGAACAAGGCTGCCAATGGGGAACAGGAAGTCACCTTGGTGCCGAGATGGATACCGCCCGAAGACGAAGGAGCTTTGGGAATTAATGTCACCGGCGTCGAAGGGAGTCAACAAATAACTCGCCAATTCTATTCCCCCTGGACAGCAACCATGCTGGGAACACAACGCTATGTTGAGACCTTTATCTTATTCAGAAATACAATACGGAGCTCGATTATCGCTGCTAGAATTCCGCAAGTCGTTGGACCAGTAGGTATTTACCAGATGACCGCGGAGGTAGCTAGAGCAGGTCTCCTCCCACTAATTATGTTCACCGCTTTTATCAGCCTCATGTTAGGGATAATTAACCTGCTTCCATTACCCGCCCTGGATGGCGGCAGAATTGTGTTCCTCCTCATAGAATTGGCTCGACGAGGTAAACGAGTATCACCCAGAGTGGAACGCCTGGTTAACGCCGTCGGTTTTGCCCTGCTTATTCTGCTACTGTGTATAATTACCTACTTTGATATTACCCGCATTATCGGGGGAGGAAGCTTATTTGAATGACAGCACGGAGGAACTCCAAGGAATTAAAAATTGGCAATGTGACTGTAGGCGGCAATGCACCCATCGCTGTTCAGTCGATGACCAAAACTGACACCAGAGATGTTACCGCCACCGTAAACCAGGTTAAAGAGTTACAGGAATGCGGCTGCGAAATAGTGCGCATAGCAGTTCCTGACAGGCAAGCAGTTGACAGCATCCCGGCAATTAAAAAGAATACATCGCTGCCAATCATCGCCGATATCCACTTTGATTATCGTCTCGCTCTGGCTTCTTTACACGCTGGCATTAACGGGCTTCGCCTTAATCCGGGCAACATTCGTGATAGTGAACAAATTGCCAGGGTGGTATCCGCTGCTAGAGAAAGAGAAATTCCCATCCGCATCGGGGTGAACGCTGGCAGCCTGCCACCCAGTTTCGAGCCCGAGCTCCCTTTAGCTCAGCGAATGGTCGATATCGCTCTGGAGCAAATAAGGCTTATGGAAGATATGGACTTCACCCTAATAAAGGTATCCCTTAAAGCCTTTGATGTGCCTACAACAGTAAGGGCTTACCAGATGCTCGCCGATAAAATCCCTTACCCTTTGCATTTAGGCATCACCGAAGCAGGACTCCCCCGGGCAGGGACAATACGCAGCGCCATAGGCATTGCCATACTCCTTTATCAAGGCATTGGTGACACCATCCGTGTTTCCCTGACCACGCATCCCTGTGAAGAGGTGCGCGCTGCTTATGAAATTCTGAAAAGCCTCGGGCTTCGCCAGCGAGGGCCAACCTTAGTGAGCTGCCCTTCCTGCGGGCGAGCCGAGGTTGATATCATAAAGCTAGCTGAGGCGGTGGATAAACACCTTGAAAAGATAACCAAGCCCATCAAGGTGGCTGTTATGGGATGCGTGGTCAACGGACCTGGAGAAGCTAAAGACGCCGATGTCGGCATCGCCTGCGGCAAAGACAAAGGTGTCATATTTAGAAAAGGCAAAGTAGTAAGAACTGTGGCTGAGGAAAACCTATTAGAAGCCTTAATGACAGAGGTAAACTCCTTCCTTATTGAAGAAAGAGGATAAAAAGATGCGTTTCTCTAAACTTTTTGGCAAAACTTTACGGGAAGCACCCGCAGAGGCAGAAAACATAAGCCATCAGTTACTGCTTCGAGCTGGCATGATTGCCCAGATAGCTGCTGGAATTTATTCCTACTTGCCTTCAGGCTGGCGAGCGCTCAGGAAAATAGAAAACATAATCAGGGAGGAAATGGATAAAGCCGGCGGTCAGGAATTGATGCTTCCCATATTACAGCCCTTCGAGCTGTGGCAGCAATCAGGGCGACATGTTTCCTTTGGACAAACCATGTTTACGGTGACTGACCGCAAGGAACACAAGCTGGCTTTAGGCCCCACCCATGAAGAAGTCATCGCTGACCTCGCCCACAGGTATGTACAAAGCTACCGTGACCTCCCCCTCCTCGTTTATCAAATACAAGCCAAGTTTCGTGATGAACCCCGCCCACGTGGGGGATTGCTGCGAGTGCGTGAATTTATTATGAAAGACCTTTACAGCTTCGATGTTGATGAAGCTGCGCTTGATGAAAGCTATCGCAAAATGAGCCAGGCTTATCAAAATATCTATGCTCGCTGCGGTCTTCCAACTTCAATAGTGGAAGCCGATAGCGGTGCCATAGGCGGCAAGGAATCCCATGAATTTATGGTTATCTCCGAAACCGGCGAAGACGAAATGGTTTTCTGCCCCCACTGTGGCTACTCCGCTAATGTGGAAAAAGCTCAATTTGCCAAAGCAATAATGAAAGATGTCATTGCGAGCGAAGCGAAGCAATCTCGTAGCGAAGGGGCGGCGAAGCAACCTCTCCCATTAGAGGAAATCGCCACCCCGGAACAAAAAACCATCGAAGAAGTAGCTAGCTTCGTTGGAGTGCCACCGGAGCAGACCCTCAAAGCAGTATTTTATATCGTTGATGGAGAACTCATCTTCGTGGTTATTCGAGGTGACCTCGAGGTAAATGAAACAAAGCTGAGAAACACACTGAAGTGCACTGAGCTTCGCCTTGCTACCGAAGATGAAGTGCAACAGACAGGCATAGTAGCTGGCTTTGCCTCACCCATAGGTATAAAGGGAACTAAAGTCATTGCCGACGATTCCATAACCATGGGCTCTAATTTCATCACCGGTGCTAACAGGCAAGGATATCATTTTAAAAACGCTAACTATCCCAGAGACTTCGAGGTTGACATCACTGCTGATATCGCCTTAGCCCACCACGGTGATAGCTGCCCTGAATGTGACAGTAACCTATCCTCAACACGAGGCATTGAAGTAGGACATATATTCAAATTAGGCACCTTCATCAGTGAGAAACTAGGAGCTTCCTTCCTTGACCAGGATGGCGTGTCTCGACCCGCCGTAATGGGATGCTATGGCATCGGCCTGGGAAGGCTGCTTGCAGCAATAGTGGAACAGAATCACGATGATAAAGGAATTATCTGGCCCCTCTCGGTAGCCCCTTACCAAATTTACCTCTGCCTACTCCACCTGGATAGTCCTGAGGTTGCCTCTGCTACTGAGAAGGCTTATCAGGAGCTGGAAAACGCTGGCATAGAAGTGCTATTCGATGACCGTGACGAATCACCAGGGGTGAAGTTCAACGATGCCGACCTGCTGGGAATACCACTGCGATTGACATTAAGTCCACGTACGTTGAAAAACCAGAGCATCGAAGCCAAGTGGCGCACTGAGAAAGAAACGCAGCTACTGCCCCTGGAAAACCTGGCTGCAGAGGTTAATAAGCTATTGTCGAGGAGATAGACGAACAATTACATTACGGACAACCTAGAATTGCCTGATAACCCAGGAAGCTTGAGCATTAGGTCGAGGTGAATTAAAGATGCCACTTATCCCCGATTACGAAAAGGCGACTATAGACCCATTAAAGCTAAAGAATTACGTATTATCGACTACCCATCCAATTGGACGATTTAAAGCAGTATTATTTCAGCAAATGGGTTATACGGCGGAAAGTTGGGAACAATTTGCGGAAGATATCCGCATGCAACACCTTGCCCTTGATGCAAAGCCGGGAGAAAAGACAAAATATGGGCAAAAGTATATAATATGTGGCGATATGAAGGGTCCCAGCGGTAAAGTAGTGAGGTTGAAGTCTATCTGGATTATTGAAACAGGAGAAGATTTTCCACGATTCATAACGATTTATCCCGAGGAGGAATATGAAGCGTAGATTAAAATTGTTGGATTGTGTAGTGTTGGTGAGAGAACTCCCCGAATTTAGTCTTCGTGCTGGAGATTTAGGGACGATAGCAGCAATATACGAGCCCGATGGCTTAGAAGTAGAATTTGTAAAAGCATCAGGGCAAACTCAGGCAGTGCTTACACTTACAGAAGCAGATGTCAGAGCAATCAACGCTGATGATATCATAAGTGTCAGACCTTTAACTTTGCGAGCATAATTGGCGTAGCCTTAGAGTAAGAATTGATCCCCTCCTGAGAAGCCAAGTGGCGCACCGAGAAGGAAACCCAGCTATTGCCTTTGGAGAATGTGTCTGCAAAGGTCAATAAGCTGTTAAGAGAAAAATTAGCCCGATAATTCTGAGGCGAGGCAGCCAAGACCTGGCTTGCTAAGTTTTACTTTGAAAACTTGTATCGGTTATATCTTTGATATATACTAATAATATATATTAACAGGGATGAAAATATGACCAAGGTAAAGCAGAAGGTGATTAAGTTCCCTTTAGAAGTAATTGGAGAATTGGACAGATTAGTTCAGCCCGGGAAGCGAACCGAGTTTGTAGTGGAGGCAACGAAGGAGAAGCTAGAAAGGGTCAAACTTGGTGCGGCTCTGGCTAAAACGGCGGGCAGCCTTAAGTCTGAGGACTATCCTGAGTTTGCCACCAGTGAAGATGTGGCTAAATGGGTGAGGGAATTGCGACAGCGTGACTTTTCCCGCGATAGAGCAGAATGACCGAGTATCTCCTGGATACTACCGAAATCATAGATTATGGACGTGGACATCCCCCTACTGTGACTCTGTTCAACAATCTCTACGAACGAGGAAACTCCTTGGGCTGCTGCGATGTGGTTATTGCTGAGGTCTACGCAGGTGTAAAACAGAAGGATAGAGGTAACATTGAGGACTTGGTGGAGGCTCTTCGTTTTTATCCCTCTGATAAGGGGATAGCCAGGACGGCTGGCCAATATATTAACGATTTTAGCCAGCAAGGTATTCGGTTAACAGTGGCTGATGCACTCATCGCTGCTGTGGCTATTAGCTACCGGTTGGTAATAATCACCAAGAACCAAAAGCATTATCCCATGCCGGAGCTCAACATTTATCAGCCCTCAAGGTAAAGGAGCTTGCCTTACAATATGGAAGAGGCGGCCCGATTATCATCATTTGAACCCTAATGTAGCGACTGATCGCCAAGCGCTGGAAGAACTGGCAAGAGAAAAGGTTCAGCTTCTTGTTGAGGTAGAGAGGGAGGTATTTCGCTTCACGGTTGTTACGGTTGTTGATGGCAAGCTAAGCCCAGAACAGCCGAAGTATTGGCAGGCGAATGGCGATGAAGTACAAGTATTTCTTCGGCTTGAGCCGTAATCGCACAGACGGCAACTAACACAGCCACAATTGGTTAGCAAGGAAACCCAGCTATTGCCGCTGGAGAACTTAGCTGCAGAGATAAATGAGCTGCTAAACTCAGCTCCTCAAATTGGCGCCTAGTTCCTGATTTAGCTTATCCAGCATGTCTTGCTGGATCTGGTTGACCTCATCATCGGTCAAAGTACGGTCGGGCGATTGATACACAATCCTTATGGCAAAGGACTTCTTACCCTGAGGTATTTGCTCACCAGTGTAAAAGTCAAATAACGTAACTTCGGTCACCAGGGGAAAGCTCCTGATTATGCTTTCTACCTGTTGATAGCTTGTTTGTTCATCAACTATTAAGGCGATATCTCTGGAGACAGCAGGGAATCGATAAATAGGTATGTATCGCTTCTGCCCGGAGGACTTGGTGAGCAGCTTCTCGACATCAATTTCGATAAGGCAAACAACACCATCAAGCTCAAAAGCCTGTATCATTTTGGGGTGCAAGATGCCCAACACACCTATCCTGTCACCTTCGCTGATTATCTCGGCGCTCTCAGCCGGGGACAAATTCTGGTCACTACCAGGTTTAAACTCCGCGATTAACCCTAACCCTCGTAACAGATTTGCTGTTACCCCTTTGGCATCGAAGAAATCAAATTCGCCTTTTTCACCCCTCCACGATAAGCTCGCTTTCGGACCGCTAAGCAGGGCACACAACATTTCCTTCTCCAGGGGTAGCTCATTTTCAGCACGAGGAGATTGCTTCGTCGCTTGCGCTCCTCGCAATAACGGTGAAGAGGGGTTCGCAATGACCGGCTGCGGTAAAAACACTTTGCCGATTTCAAATAGCCTTATGCTTCCCGACTCTACCTTCTGATTAGTTACCAGTGCAGCCAACAACCCAGCGCGCAAATTGGGGCGCAAGTATTCTTGCTCTTTCGTCATTGGATTAGCCACTTTCAAAGCCTCAGGTTCCAGCTCAATCGAAAGCTTCCTCAACTTCTCTAAACTGGTTAGGGAATAGGTCAATACCTCCTGGAAGCCAAGACCAACCATAATTCCTCGTATTTTCTTCCTTAATTCGAGCCTCGGATGTGGTTCACGCTCTGGCAAAGTAGCGCTAAGCATGGTAGCCGGAATCTTGTCATAGCCAATGATGCGAACTACTTCTTCCACCAGGTCAGCAGCACAGCTAATATCACTTCGCCAATAAGGAGTAAACACCAACGCTTGTGAAGATGCACTAGTCTGGCGACACTCGAAGCCCAGGGAAGTTAACACCCTGACTATTTCGTCAATATTTACATCCAGACCTGATAATCGTTTCACCTCCTCAGCGGAAATCAATATCCCTTTAGTCTCCAATTTCCCCGGATAGGCATCGACTACACCCTTCGCCACCTTGCCATGAGCAAGCTCCTGAAACAACCGGGTAGCCCGCTTCAATGCCACCAAGGGCAATTCTCGACTCAATCCCTTTTCAAAGCGGAGCGATGCTTCACTGGTTAGCTGAAAATGCCTCGCCCCACGACGGATAGTCGCTTGGTCAAAATTAGCCGATTCAAGCAAAATAGCAGTGGTCTCGTCACTAACCTCACTCTCCCATCCTCCCATAATGCCCGCAATGGCAACAGGCTTTCCCTCATCAGCGATAACTAAAACATTCTCATCGAGAGTTCGCTCCACCTCATCCAGAGTGGTCATTGTCTCACCGTTTTTGGCTCGGCGAACGATTATCTTATGCCCCTTAAGTTTATGATAATCGAAGGCATGGAGGGGTTGACCATATTCCAGCATCACATAATTGGTGATATCAACAACATTATTTATGGGACGCATGCCATAGCTTCTCAGTCGCTGTTGGAGCCACACAGGCGAGGAGGATATAGTAATTCCAGTGACCAGGCTAGCACAATAGCGAGGACATAGCTCCGGAGCAGTTATATCAACAGAAATAAGGGAATCTATCGATTGCTCCTCTTCTTGGTAATCAATCTCGGGTAAATGAACTTCCTCTCCAGTAAGCGCAGCAACTTCCCTGGCAATGCCCATCAAGCACAGACAATCTGGGCGGTTGGGGGTTACATCTAAATCAAAAATAGTATCGCCGAGATACTCACGAAGGGGTATGCCTATAGACGCTTCTGAAGGCAAAACCATTATCCCCTCATGGCTATCGGAAATTCCCAGCTCTTTTTCGGAACAAACCATGCCTTCGGAGAGAATACCCCGAATTTTAGCTGGCTTCAGCGTTACCATCTCCCCGGTATGACCATCTATAAGCTGCGCTCCTACCCGGGCAAAAGGCACCCTCTGACCTACAGCGATATTGGGGGCAGCACAAACCACGGTAAGTTGTTGGGAGCTTAGGTTTACCGTAGCCAGCTTTAAACGCTCAGCATTAGGGTGGGGATTCACCTCAGTCACCTCCCCCACCATCATCTTTTCCCAACCACCCACAGTCTGTACCCCCTGGACCTCAATGCCGGCCATCGTTAACCTATCAGCTAGCTCCTGAGGAGTAAGCTTTATATCAACATATTCACTGAGCCATTTAAGCGAAATCTTCATCTTACCTAGAACTGCTTTAAAAACCTGAGGTCATTGGCATAAAAAAGACGAATATCATCAATGCCATAGCGGAGCATAGGCATACGCTCCACCCCCATTCCAAAGGCAAAACCACTATAAACCTGGGGGTCAATGCCACCCCGCTTGAGCACATCAGGATGCACCATGCCAGCACCAAGAATTTCAACCCACCCGGTATAGCCACATATTCGACACCCAGCACCGTGGCAAGCTAAACACTCAATAGCTACTTCAGCACCAGGCTCAACAAACGGGAAATAATCACACCGAAAGCGAACCTTCCTTTCTTCACCAAAAACACAGCGACAAAACTCAAACAATGTGCCTTTCAAATCAGCCATGGTGATATTCTTATCTATCGCCAACCCTTCAACCTGATAAAACATTGACTCATGAGTAGCATCAGTTGCTTCGTATCGGTAACATCGCCCAGGCACCACCACCCTTATCGGTGGCTGTTTCTCCTCCATAAGCCTGATTTGCACCGGTGAAGTGTGCGTACGTAAAAGTCTCGCTTTCCCACCCCCCACTTCAGCATCCACCCATAGTGTGGCAAACATATCCCTTGCTGGATGCTCCTGAGGAATATTCAAAGCTTCAAAATTATAGTAATCCCATTCTACATCAGGACCTTCAACCACTTGAAACCCCATCCCTTTAAAGATATCGCAAATCTCTTCTAGCGTTTGAGTGACGGGGTGAAGCCGACCCACAGAGAGAGGCTGGCCAGGCAAGGTGACATCTAACTTCTTATATTTCAAAGAAGAAGCAATTCGGGCTTCTTCTAAAATCTTTTCCCGTTCAGCGAGACTTGATTCCAGAATATTCTTAACTTCGTTACCTCGAACACCTACCTTTCGCCGCTCTTCCAATGGCAAGGTGGCCAAAGACCTCAGAATTCGGGTTAGCTTGCTTTTCCTCCCCAGGTAACGAACCTTCCATAGCTGGAGTTCCTTAGAGTCATTTATCTTTTCCAGCTCTTCAGAAGCTTGCTTTTGAATTTGTTCCAGTTGCTGTAGCACTATTCCGATAAGAGTTTAACTTGCAGCCTTTGTTGAATCCACCAATTTGGCAAAATCTTCAGGGCTTTTAACTGCCATATCCGCCAGCATCTTCCTATTTAGCCCCGCATTCGCCTTTCTCAACAAATTCATAAATTGACTGTATGAAAGCCCTTGGGCACGCGCTGCAGCATTTATGCGAACAATCCACAATCTCCTGAAGTCGCCTTTCCTTTCACGACGATGCCGATAGGCATAATACAAAGAATGGAGCATCGACTCATGAGCGCGGCGGTATAGCGCATGTCTGGTAGCTCGCTGCCCCTTGGTCAAGCCGAGCACCTTTTTATGACGTCTATGAGTAACTTTCCCGCTTCTAGCTCGCGGCAAATTTCCTCCTTACCTCTAGAGCCTTCACCGTCTCCTCTCACCAATAAAATGAACTGCTAATAGTGCAATCCCTACCAATAGAAAAAATAAGCCAGCGATGCCCAACCCTGCAGGTGTATCGAAAGCACCGTAGCTGATTAGCCCGGCTCCTCCAAGCCCACTCACTATTGCCCCAATAAACAACAACCTCGTTTCCATAAGACCTCCTGATTACTTATAAGGCAGAAGCCTTTTAATACGTTTCTGGTCTGCAGAAGATACCGGCAACATTCCATCATAAAGTCGCTTGGTCCTCGCTGGCTTCTTGCGCCTTAGATGGCTCTTGCCACATTTCATGCGCATAATCTTACCACTGCCGGTTACACGGAAGCGACTTTTCGCCCCTTTATGTGTCTTGATTTTGGGCATTTGATTTCACCTCTTTAGATTTCTCCCGGGGAACCGGGGCAAGAACAGCAAACATATTCCTAACCTCCCCAGTAGACCAGTTGCTCACCATAGCTACATCCTTTAGAGATTCGGTTAACTTTTGGAGCACTTTCACCCCCATCTCAGGATAAACTCTCTCGCGCCCCCTGAATCTCACTCTGACCTTCACCTTACTACCTTCTCCTAATAACTTCCGAGTTATTTTAATCTTGCCTTGCAAATCATGGTCTTCGATCTTTGGCCTCAGGCGAACTTCCCTGAGCAACCCCACTCTCTGGCCTTTCTTTGCTTTGCGTTCTTTCTTAGCTTGCTCATACTTATACTTGCCATAATCAAGAACTTTACACACCGGTGGACTGGCCGTGGGTGCCACCTCCACCAAATCAAGTTCATGCTCTCGAGCAATCTGAAGCGCCTGTGATAATGGCACTTCCCCTAATTGCTCGCCCTCTTCACCAATGAGCCGAACCTTCCCTGCCCTGATTTGGAGATTAATGCGTAACCGTTTAACTATCCCTCTATTACCTCCACCATGATTCACCTATAAGCTTCGATATCTGCCCTTATCATCCTTTCTACCTCCAAGATAGACTTCTGCCCAGCATCCTCTCCATTTCTTAACCGAAGCGCCACACCGGCCGAAGCTACCTCTTTATCACCAACCACAAGCATATAGGGAATCTTCTCCAATTGCGCTTCTCTTATTTTCAAGTTCATCCTCTCCACGCGGTCATCAACTTTGCTGCGAATCCCCTCCTGTTGAAGCTCATTTCCTATTTGATGAGCATAATCATTATGGCGATCCGCTATAGGAATTATTATTGCCTGCACCGGTGAAAACCATACGGGAAAGGCACCACCATAATGCTCGATAAGACAAGCCATAAATCGCTCCATACTGCCTAACACTGTGCGATGTATCATTATTACCTGGTATTCCGCACCATCATCACCAATGTAACAAACATTAAACCGCTGTGGCAAGTTAAAATCAACCTGGATAGTGGGACCTTGCCAGGCATGTCCCACAGCATCCCTGAGCTTAATATCTATCTTGGGACCATAAAAGACTCCTTCACCGGGGTCTACCTCGTAAGGCAATCCAAGTTTCTCCAATACTTTCCTTAAAGATTCCGTAGCTTTATCCCACATCTCCACCGTTCCAGTATACTTTTCAGGGCGAGTAGATAATAACAAGTCATAATCATTAAAGCCAAAGGTAGACATCATGAATTGCGCCAGTTTGACCACACCTGCCACCTCGTCCTCAATCTGGTCAGGACGACAAAAAATATGGGCATCATCCTGGGTAAATCCCCTTACTCTGGCTAATCCATATAACACACCACCCCTCTCATACCGATATACTGTGCCCAACTCAGCATATCTCAATGGCAAATGGCGATAGCTACGTATTTGGCTATTATAAATCAGGATATGTCCCAGGCAGTTCATTGGTCTTAGGAGATACTGTTGCCCCTCCACTTCCATCGGGGAATACAAATAATCCCGATAAAAGTCCCAGTGCCCGCTGGTCTTCCACAAATCCAGCTTGGCAATATGAGGGGTATAAACAATTTCATAGCCCCGTTTAATGTGTTCTTCCTTCCAAAAATCCTCTATTATTCCCCGTATTAAGGCGCCTTTGGGATGCCAGCAAATCAAACCAGGCCCGATTTCCTCATGTATACTAAAAAGGTCGAGTTCCTTTCCCAGCTTCCTGTGGTCCCTCCTCATCGCTTCAGCCTGCCGAGCTAGATAATCTTCAAGCTTCGCTTCATCTGGGAAAGCCACGCCATAGATTCTCTGCAACATAGGGCGATTCTCGTCACCTCGCCAATAAGCTCCAGCTATGTGAGTAAGCTTGAAGACCTTTATCTCTCCTGTGGAAGCAACATGGGGACCACGACACAAATCAGTAAAGGAACCTTGTTTATAAATACTCACTTTTTCATCAGGAAGCTCATCAATGAGCTCCAGCTTGTAGGGCTGTTTGGCAAAAATCCGGTGTGCCTCTTCCTTAGTTACCTCTTCCCTGATAAATGGCACATTTTGGGCAACGATCTCCTTCATCTTATCCTCGATTGTGGGTAAATCATCCAGTGTCAACGAACGTGGTAATTCAAAATCGTAATAAAAGCCGTTCTCAATAGACGGTCCAATGCCAAATTTAGCATCAGGGAAAAGAGACCCCACCACCTCAGCCATAACATGAGCTGCTGAGTGCCGCATCTTCTCCAGCCAGTCACCCTCTTTTTTGTTTGACATTATACATTCCCTGGCCCTGAATAAAACAAAAAACGAACTACCTTAATACCCTATCGTTTAATGTATCCAAGCTCTTTCATACAAATGTGGGCGATACTGGACTTGAACCAGTGACCTCTGCGATGTCAACGCAGCGCTCTAACCACTGAGCTAATCGCCCGCCTTTGCAATTGTAGCAATGACCTCTCTTCCTAGTCAATTTCAATCAAGCCTTGCCCCGCTAAGAATGCTTCGCGCATCGCTGTGGGATGGTTAACTATACCCCCTCTCTTATCTATTCCTGAAAAGAGCAAGTCGCCCGCATAAGCTATATCCAACGTGGCAAACCAGCTTTTGACGGTAGCTATAGCAGGCTGGAATAAATCAGGCAAGGTGGCATTACCCACTGAGATAAACAGTCCCTTACGTTTCCCATCATGATTGAGGGCTACCGGAAGCTTAAGAACATACTTGATCACCCATAATGCCTGGCATCTGTCTATCATCGCCTTTGTTTGTGCTGTTACCCCCATGAAAAAAATGGGGGAGGCAAGGATTAAAAAGTCGCTTCCCCTTAATTCCCCAGATAGCCATCGCATATCATCTTCTATGGCACACCTGCCTTCTTCCAAACATTGGTCACAATGACGACAGGGAGATATACTAAGCTCGCTTAAATAGACCGTTCTCGTTTCAGCTCCCTTTGTGGCAGCACCCCGTAGCGCTTCCTGTAAAAGAACGGTGGTATTGCCGTTACGGCGAGGACTACCTGCGACACCAAGGACATAAGGAGAAGAAGCTGCCATGCTACTAAGTTAACTTATCTGGATTCCCGCCTGGCGGCTATTTCATCTTTTATGAAAGTCACTAATTCACCTGTCTTCGTGCCCGGACCGAAAATGGCCTTCACTCCAATTTGCTGTAGCTGCGGTATGTCCTCATCTGGTATTATGCCACCAGCGATGACCAGAACATCCCCCTTCCCTTCCCCCCCGT
>JABUBO010000308.1_pt1 | contig 15313 bp, 20 predicted proteins | sample 7240361 | NCBI WGS metagenome assembly JABUBO01 (sample SAMN07256346, study PRJNA390944) | subsurface metagenome | isolation source: Methane hydrate marine sediment | place: Pacific Ocean: Eastern North Pacific, ODP site
AATTATATTAGCTAAAAGACTTCGGGTTAGTCCGTGCAAGGAGCGGTGCACTCTGCTATCACTAGGTCGCGACACTATCAGGCTATCATTCTTTAGGGTAATAGACATATCGGGATTGAAGCGGCGACTAAGCTCCCCTCTAGGTCCGGTTACCGTGACCTCATCCTGTTTAATGCTTACCACCACACCCGGTGGCACAGTTATCGGCATCCGCCCCACTCTAGACATATACATTACCCCTAGGCTTACTTACCACACATAGCATAAAAGTTCACCACCAACCCCCTGGTGCCAGGCCTGCTGTCCTGTCAGCACACCCTTAGGCGTAGAAACAATAGCAATGCCCAAACCACCATAAACACGGGGGATCTCTCTCTGCTGAACATATATCCTTAACCCAGGCTTACTTACTCTCTCCAGTCCGGAAAGGACTGGCTGGTTTTTGTCACTATATTTGAGGTAAATCTTAATTACCCGGTGCGGCTTACTCCTAACTACCTCATAATCAGTGACGAAGCCCTCGTCTTTAAGGATTCTAGCAATAGACAGCTTCATCCTTGAGGCTGGTATCAGCACAGAATCATGCCTTGCCATAATGGCGTTGCGTATTCGAGTTAACATATCTGCTATTGGGTCAGAGATAGTCACCTTACCCCCTTAGTTACCAGCTTGATTTTCTCACGCCGGGTATTTGACCGGCGAGGGCGAGTTTACGAAAGCAAATACGGCACAAGCCAAACTTACGGATATAGGCACGAGGCCGACCACACAAGTAACACCGATTATGCTGCTGTACTTTATGTTTGGCAGGACGCTCCGATTTTACAATTTTCGACCTTTTAGCCATCCCTACTCAATCCTTGGTGAAAGGCATGCCTAATAACTCCAGCAGATGCTTGCCTTCCTCATCTGTTTTAGCCGTAGTGATAATTGACACTTCTAGTCCCCGTGCCCTGTCTATTTTATCATAATCTATTTCAGGAAAGATGGTTTGCTCCTTAAGCCCTAAGGTGTAGTTGCCCCAGCCATCAAAGGAGTTTCTAGAAACCCCTTGAAACTCACGCATACGGGGTAAGACAGCATTTACCAGCTTGTCAAAAAAGTCATACATGCGCTTCCCCCGCAGGGTTACCTTTAACCCGATAGGCACCCCTGACCTCAACCTAAAGGAAGCTATGGACTTCTTGGCGCGGGTAGTCACCGGGCGTTGTCCTGAAATAGCAACCAAGTCCGTCTCAGCCGCTTCCAGAGCCTTGGCATTTTGGGTTGCCTCTCCCAAGCCAATATTAAGCACCAGCTTGTCCAGACGCGGCACCTGCATTATATTCTTATACCCACAAAGCTTCATTAGGCTGGGAATAATCTCTTCCCTGTACCTTTCCTTCAACCGTGACATTAATCAATTACCTCACTACAAGAGCGGCAAATGCGAACTTTCCTACCATCCTGTAAGTAGCGGAAACCAATGCGGGTGGGATGATTACACCTATTGCACAGTAGCATAACATTGGATACGTGAATTGGTTCCTCACGCTCTATAATGCCTGCCTGCCTAACGGTTCCTCTAGCCCTGGTATGCCTTTTGATAAGGTTAATACCTTCGACTAATACCCGTTCATCCTTAGGGTAAGCAAAGCGAACCTTACCCTTTTTGCCCACATCCTTACCAGTAATAACCAGCACAGTATCATTCTTTCTAATGTTCATAGCCGCCTCACAAAACTTCAGGTGCCAGTGATATGATCTTGGTGAAATTTTTCTCTCTCAGCTCCATGGCTACTGGTCCAAATACTCGGGTTCCTTTAGGGTTATTCTTGTCGGTGAGAATCACGGCAGCATTCTCATCAAACCTAATATGAGAGCCGTCAGGGCGCCGATATGGCTGGACGGTGCGAATGATAACTGCTCTGACCACATCTCCTTTCTTTACTACCCCTCCTGGGGTTGCCCGTTTGACTGAAGCCACAATGATATCGCCCACCCGAGCATATTTCTTCCCTGTGCCCCCTGGCACACCAATGCACATCAACTGTCGGGCACCGGTATTATCTGCCGCCTTAAGTCTAGTATATGTCTGAATCATGATATTCTATCCTAAAAAACTAATTACAACTGCTAAAACGCCTTTTTAGCGGTTTAAATTTCGTCTATTTCCTTAGGTTGAACCTCTATCACCTCTCCCTTGGTTATTATCTCAGCCACTCGCCACCGCTTCTGCTTTGAGAGGGGACGAGTTTCTATAATCCTTACTATATCTCCTACCCTACACTCATTATTTCCATCGTGAGCCTTAAACTTGACCGCTCTCTTGATTGTCTTTTTGTATAAGGGGTGGTACCTGAGTGTTTCTACAGCCACAACCGCCGTCTTATCCATCTTATTACTCACCACCCGACCAACCCTAGTTTTGCGCTTCTTCTCCATCGGCTTAAAACCTACCTTATACCCAGCTCCCTTTCCCTCATTAGGGTCTTCAGCCGAGCAATCGTCTTTTTAACCCTCGGAATTTCACGGTGGTTTACTAGCTGCTTAGTGGCTAGACGAAAGCGAAGGTTAAAAAGCTCTTGATGAGCTGCCTCCAGTTGCTTTGCCAATTCCCCAGAGCTGAGAGCTCGAATTTCCTTAACCTTCAACTCGCGCTAGCTCCTTACTTACAGAATTGCTGCCAATAGCTACACCAGTTTCCCTTAACACAAATTTGGTGTCTATGGGAAGCTTGTGCGAAGCAAGACGCATCGCCTCCCGAGCCATTTCCTGGCTAACACCCCCCATTTCAAATAGAGTTCTCCCCGGTTTAACCACGGCTACCCAATGGTCTGGGGGACCTTTGCCTGAACCCATACGGGTTTCAGCCGGCTTCTTGGTAACTGGTTTATCAGGAAAAACACGCACCCAGATATTCCCACCACGGCGAATATGATGAGTAATAGCCCGTCGGGCTGCCTCAATTTGGCGGGCAGTAAGCCAGGCAGACTCTAGCGCCTGCAAACCAAAATCACCAAAGACAACCGTATTCCCGGCATTGGCTTTACCTCGACGGTGTCCTTTATGAGTCTTGCGGTATTTCACTCGCTTGGGTTGTAACATCCTTCTCCTCTTTTTCCATAGAAGTTGGCTCTACCTCGGCACTTTTATCCACTGCGGGCTTAGCCGTATCTTCCCCTGGTTCTGGGGAAGTTACCGTCTTTACCTTTCTTCTCCCCCTTGGTTTAGCCGGCTTCTCTTCCATTTTCACGGCAGGTGCTACCTCGGCACTTTTATCGGCTGCCGGCTTAGCTGTATCTTCCCCTGGTTCTGCGGAGGTTACTGTCTTTACCTTTCTTCTCCCCCTTGGTTTAGCCGGCTTCTCCTCCATTTTCACGGCAGGTGCCACCTCGGCACTTTTATCGGCTACTGGCTCAGCCTGACTCTCGACTAATTCTGTAGGAACCGACGGCTTTGCCTTCAGGCTCCCACTGATTGCTGGTTCAGCAATCATCTCCTCGACTTCTTCCACTTTAGGTTCGGGAAGAACATCACCTTTGTATATCCATACCTTTACCCCAATCCGCCCCAGGGTAGTATGTGCCTCAGCAAAGCCGTAATCAATATCAGCCCGTAGTTTATGCAAGGGTACTTGCCCTTGATGTGTAGTCTGGCGGCGGGCTATCTCGGCACCACCCAATCTACCAGCACAACTAACTCTTATTCCCTTAGCCCCAGCCTGAATGGTGCGAAGAATCGCCTGTTTCATTGCCCTCCGGTAAGCAATACGGTGCTCAATCTGCTCAGCTATCGTCTTGGCTACCAAATATGCGTCAAGCTCAGGCTGCCGAATCTCTTGGATATTCAGTTGAACCCTCTTCCCAGTAAGGTCATCAAGGCGAAGCCTCATTTCATCAACTCGCTGTCCACCCCGCCCAATGAGAATGCCAGGTCGGGCAGTATAGATAGTTATCGACACCTTATTTGCCTGGCGGTAAATTTCGACTTGGGAGACACCAGCTTCGGTATACCAAGATTGAATAGCCTGACGAAGCTTTAGGTCTTCATGTAAAAACTCTGAATAATGCTTATCAGCATACCATTTTGCTTGCCAATCGCGTATAACACCAAGTCTAAACCCCATGGGATGAACTTTATGTCCCATTAATCCTCCCCCTGCTCAGCAACAATAACTGTAATATGGCTAGACCGCTTAAGGATAGGGCTGACTCGTCCTCGAGCCCGGGGACGAAACCTCTTCATAGTTCGTGCCTCGTCAACATAGATGCTAACAATCTTCAAGTCCGACGGGGACATCTGGAAGTTGTTTTCAGCATTGGCTGCCGCTGATTTCACCACCTTGGCTACAACCCGAGCCGTCGGTGTAGGTGCAAACTTAAGCATAGTTAGCGCATTATCCACCTTCTTGCCCCGTATCATGTTTACTAGCGGACGCACCTTACGAGGTGATACACCTGTATTTTTAGCTACTGCTCTTACTTCCATTTTATGCCTTACCTAAGCAACCTACTTTTGCTTTCTTATTTGAGTAGTTCTTTCTGCCTTGGAGGAGTGCCCCCTAAAGGTTCGAGTTAAAGCAAACTCGCCTAACTTGTGCCCCACCATATTTTCAGTGATGAAGACAGGCACATGTCTCCTGCCATCATGGACGCCTATAGTAAGCCCTATCATCACCGGCATGATGGTAGATGACCGTGACCAGGTTTTTATTACCGCCTTCTGACCGGAGCGACTAAGCATCTCCGCCTTCTTTAGCAGTTTGGCATCAACAGCTGGTCCCTTCTTAGTTGACCTTGACATTTTGCTTACTTCCCTCGGCGCTTAACAATCATCTTATCTGAAGCCTTTGGCTTGCGCGTTCTATACCCCAGGGCTGGTTTCCCCCACGGTGTTTTAGGACCAGGCAAGCCTATTGGTGACCTGCCTTCCCCACCACCATGCGGATGGTCACGCGGACTCATAGCTGAACCTCTAACTGTGGGTCGCCAGCCTAACCAGCGTTTACGACCTGCCTTGCCTAACTTAATACTCTGCTGGTCAATATTCCCCACCTGCCCGATAGTAGCCAAACACTCGCTACGAATACGTCGTATTTCACCAGACGGTAGCCGGACTAGGGCGTACTCATCTTCCTTTACCATAAGTTGAGCTGCGGTCCCGGCACCCCGCACCAACTGCCCCCCCTTTCCTCTCTCCAACTCAATATTATGTATTTGAGTGCCGGTTGGGATTAGCTTCAGGGGTAGAGTATTCCCTGGCTTTACCTCGGCGTCACTACCTGACATTATGGTATCCCCGACACTAAGTTCCACAGGGGCGAGGATATAGCGCTTCTCTCCATCGACATAGTGAATGAGGGCAATGTATGCCGAACGGTTGGGGTCATATTCGATAGCTGCCACCTTGCCCGGAACACCAAACTTGTCCCGCTTAAAATCTACTAAGCGGAGCCTTCGCTTTGCCCCACTACCCCGGTGTCGAACTGTTATTCTCCCTTGACTATTTCGTCCACTCCTCTTTTTAAGGGGTAAGAGTAGCGATTTTTCCGGCTTGCTTTTAGTTATTTCTTCAAAAGTAGCGCTGCTCATACCCCGCCTACCGGGAGAGGTTGGACGATATACCTTTAAAGCCACTTAGGTTTCTCCTTCATAAAAGTCTAAACACCCTCAAAGAGTTCTATCTTGTTCCCTGGCTGGAGGGTAACAATCGCCTTTTTCCAGGACTGGGTCAACACCAGATGTCCTCCTACCCTTCGCTCCTTGCCAGGGACTGTCATTACATTAACTGCAGTCACCTTGACCTTAAATGCCTTTTCCACAGCCTGTTTAATCTGGAGCTTGTTAGCCTCACCAGCTACCTCAAAGGCATACTTACCTTGAGCTTGAAGAGTAGCATTCTTTTCAGTTATTAATGGACGGCGTAATACCTGGTAAAGGTGCATTGCCTCTCCCCTCGGACGACTTTTTCCCCCATAGCTGTTCTGCTTTGCGCACCGCAGCTACAGTCATCAATAGCATCTTATAAGAAAGGATGTCAACCACATTAAGTATACCGGCTGGGATTGTCTTAATCCCTGGCAGTTTACGAGCTGACTTAACCACATTATCTTCCGGCTCAGAGGTAACGATAAGGGCTGAGGAGTCCACCCCTAGTGCTGCCAAAATCCGCACCATCTCCTTAGTCCTAGGCTCGTCAAGCTTCAGTTGCTCCAAAACCACTAGCTCTCCGTCTCCAGCCTTTGCCGATAGCACACACCTTAGAGCTAGTTGGCGCATTTTTTTAGGCATTGCTTGCCGGTAGCTTCTAGGCTTAGGTCCAAAAGTGATGCCACCTCCCCGTCGCAGTGGCGACCTTCGGCTGCCAGCCCGAGCCAAACCGGTGCCTTTTTGCCGAAACAACTTCCTTGTGCTACCAGAAACCTCGCTACGAGTTTTAGTATTAGCCGTTCCTTGACGAGCATTTGCCTGCTGCCTTACTATTGCCTGGTGCACCACTGCCTGATTGAATGGTACACCGAAGACCTCATCACTTATCTCAATATGTTCAACCACATCCCCGGCGAGGCTATAAACTGGGACTTGCACTTCCTTACTTCCCCCTGCCTGATTTCTTTATAAGTAGCAGTCCATTCCTGCCCCCAGGTGGTGCTCCCTTAACCAGCAATAAATTACGGTCAGGGTCAGCTTCAAATACCTCTAGGTGACGCACAGTCACCTGCCTATTCCCCATATGTCCTGCCATACGCATTCCCTTAAATACCCTACCCGGGGAGGTAGTAGCCCCTATGGAGCCCGGGTGACGGTGCCGGTCTGACTGCCCATGTGTTTTGGGTCCACCAGCAAAATGGTGGCGTTTTACTACACCGGCAAAGCCCTTGCCCTTTGACCAACCGGTAATATCAACTAGGTCGCCTGCCTTAAACAGGCTAACATCAACCCTGTCGCCTACTTCAATAGCTTCGGCATCATCCACCCTGAATTCTCGGAGATACTTAAACTGCCCCAGCCCCTTGAGATGCCCCCGCTGAGGAGACTTGAGCTGCTTAACTTCACCGAATCCAAGCTGGGCAGCATTATATCCCTCCTTAGCCGCCGTTTTAACCTGTATTACCGTGCACGGACCAGCCTCGATAGCAGATACTGCTTCAGCTTTACCATTCTCCCTAAATATCTGGGTCATCCCCAGCTTTTTGCCAATAATACCTTCAATCCCTGCCATCATTATCCTCTGTTATAACTTAATATCTATCTCAACCCCTGAGGGCAAGCTCAGGTTGGTCAAGGCGTCTATTGTTTTAGAAGTTGTCTCTACAATATCGATAAGGCGTTTATAGGTTCGAATTTCAAACTGCTCCTGCGAGTCCTTATCTATAAAGGGGGAGCGGATAACACTGAACTTCTGGATATGGGTGGGTAGCGGCACTGGACCAGAAACAACCGCTCCGGTACGCTCCACGGCGGCTACAATCTGCTCGGCAGCTAGGTCGAGTATCTTATGGTCAAACCCCTTTAGTTTGATACGAATCTTCGGCTTCGGCATATAAAAAACACCTCACTAAGCTGCTTAGAGTTCTAGCTAACTATCTTCTACCCCCGATTTTAATCTCATCCGCCAATTCAGTTGGTAGCTCCTGATATTGATAAAATTCCATAGAATGGGTAGCTCTGCCCTGAGTTAGTGACCTTAGGCTGGTAGCATAGCCAAAGGTCTCAGCTAAGGGTATAAAAGAATGGATGGTACACCATTCGCCATGTGTTTCTAGAGCCTCAATATGTCCCCTCCTTGAATTGAGGTTACCTATTATATCACCGAGAAACTGTCCTGGTGTAACTATGTCCAGCTTCATAATAGGCTCCAGAAGGGTAGGTTTAGCCTTCATGACGCCATTCTTTAGAGCCATTGAGCCAGCCATCTTAAAGGCTAACTCTGAAGAGTCAACCTCATGGTAGCTACCATCATAAAGGCTCACTTTAATATCAACCACAGGGTAGCCAGCCAAAACCCCGGTCTCCATAGCCTCTTTGATACCAGCCTCCGTCGCTGGAATATATTGCTTGGGTATAGTTGCACCCCTAATACGATCCACAAACTGAAAACCACTGCCACGCTCCACAGGTTCAAGCTCAAGATAGACATGACCATATTGGCCGTGCCCTCCAGTCTGCCGAATAAATTTTCCTTCAACTCGCACTGGTATAGTAATAGTCTCCTTGTAGGCAACTCGTGGCTTGCCCACCTTTGCCCCAACCCTAAATTCACTAAGTAATCTGCGTACTAAGACCTCCAGATGAAGCTCACCCATACCTGAGATAACTGTCTGTCCTGTCTCTTGGTTGAATTCTACCTTAAAGGTGGGGTCCTCCTCGGTCAGCTTGTTTAGGGCTTCCCCCATCCTGTCCTGGTCAGCCCTGCTTCTGGGCTCGATGGCAATAGATAGCACTGGCTCTGGGAAGCGGATGGATTCAAGAAGCACCGGTTGAGAGGGGTGGCACAGGGTGTCGCCGGTAAAGGTATTCTTAAGACCTAAGGTAGCTACGATAGCTCCGGTATCGGCTTCAACTATCTCCTCACGATAATTGGCATGCATTAATAACAGCCGTCCAATACGCTCCTTCTTACCTCGGGTTGAGTTAAATATCTGTGCTCCCGCTTCTACTCGTCCAGAATACACTCTAAGATAGACCAGCCTGCCCATAAATGGGTCGGAAACTATCTTGAAGGCCAGTGCTGAAAAGGGAGCTTCGTCTTTAGCTGGGCGAGTGACTTCAGTTCCTATCCTGGTATCAATAGCCCTTACCGGCGGCATATCTAACGGAGAAGGAAGATAGCTCACAATAGCATCAAGTAGCAGCCGAATACCTTTGTTCCTCAGCGCACTGCCACAAAGAATAGGTATCCCTTTATTAGCTAGGGTTACCCTTCTTAAGGCTTGTCTTAGCTCAGAGGCAGTAATACTATCACCCCCGAGATAAGCTGCCATAATCTGCTCATCAATCTCAGCTAATTTTTCGATTAGCTCTTGACGAAATTTATTACATATTGCCTGCTCTGGCTCGGGAATGGCTACCCCCAATGGCTCTGAATCAGGACTCCCGTCAAAGCTCCATGTCTTATTCTCCACCAGGTCAATAATACCCTCGTATGAGGCTTCACTGCCTAAAGGGAGTTGCACGGGCAGAGGCTTGGCCTTTAGTCGGTCTTCAATCATGTATAAGCTGCGGTCAAAATTGGCACCAACTCGGTCCATCTTATTGATGAAGCAAATCCTGGGCACTTTATATGTATCAGCCTGTCGCCATACCGCCTCTGATTGAGCCTCAACCCCAGCCACAGCATCAAAAACCACTACCCCGCCATCCAATACTCTGAGGCTGCGCTCTACCTCAGCCGTGAAATCCACATGCCCTGGGGTATCAATAAGATTGATGCGATGGTTCTGCCAATAACAGGTAGTAGCTGCTGCTGTAATGGTGATACCGCGCTCCTTCTCCTGTTCCATCCAATCCATCACTGCTGTTCCTTCATCCACCTCACCAATCTTATAGGTGCGACCGGTATAATATAGTATCCTCTCAGTGACGGTTGTCTTACCGGCATCAATGTGAGCGATAATAGCTATATTTCGTATGCGGTCTAACGGGAAACTCCTGGGCATAATCCTATCCTTCGCCTTGAACTTTACTGATACTGGGCTGTTTACTATAGCCTTGTAATTAATAATAGTAACCTATCACCACTTATAGTGGGCAAAAGCCCTATTGGCTTCAGCCATTTTATGAGTATCATCTCGCTTTTTAATAGTTACCCCTTGCCCCTGCGAGGCATCACTAAGTTCGGCAGCCAACTTCTCAGCCATAGATTTACCGGCTCTAGCTCTGGCTGATTTTAATAGCCAGCGTATAGCCAGCGACTGACTACGGTCAGGCCGAACCTCCACCGGGACCTGATAGGTAGCTCCCCCAACCCGGCGTGGCTTAACCTCAAGCAGAGGGGTTGCATTCCTTACCGCCAGTTCTAAAACAGTGACCGGAGCTTTCGCCCCCCGCTGTTCCATAATGTTTAAAGCACCATATATGATTCTCTCCGCTGTGCTTTTTTTGCCACGCATCATTACTTTATTAATCAGCTTGGCTATGGTTACATTGTGATACTTAGCATCGGGGGGTATTTCTCTTTTAACTGCTCTGGCCCGCCTTGACATTTTACCTCCCTAATTAAGCACTCTCAGCCACGCTTGGGGTTTGCTTAGCCCCATACTTACTACGACCTTGACGACGGTTAGCGACACCGCTAGCATCTAGTGCGCCTCGGACGATATGGTAGCGAACACCGGGTAAATCCTTTACTCGCCCCCCGCGAATAAGGACCACAGAGTGTTCCTGCAACTCATGCCCCTCACCAGGAATATAGGCTGTTACCTCCATCCTATTGGTCAGCCGCACCCTAGCTATTTTGCGCAGTGCCGAATTAGGTTTCTTTGGGGTGGTAGTCTTAACCTGAATACAAACCCCTCGTTTCTGTGGAGACCCCTTTCCCTGCATCGCCTTATTCTTCAAGGTATTATAAGTAAGCTGCAATGCCGGTGTTTTGCTTTTCTTAGTAACCTTCTTACGTCCTTTACGGACAAGCTGATTAACCGTAGGCATATCTCTCTCCTAACCCACACAATTTTAATGGATGAGCCTAGGCTCATCCATTAACAGTATAGAAATAGATTGCACACAAAATTCAATCTATTTAACTATCAACTGAATTACCAAACGACAACCTTTAAATTTACCATAATTAAGGGGCAACTGTCAACAACCTCGCCTTATTATAAAAGCGGGAAAATTTTTCATCCTCCTAAAAGAAGGAAAGGATAACTAACTCGCTCAGTATTAATAGTAGCCCACTTGGTAGTGGTGTATTCTTCGAAAGTATAGTGTCCTCCCAGTTCTTTGCCTATTCCGCTTGCTTTAACCCCACCAAAAGGAGCCAAGGGATCTATATGCAAAGAGCATTCATTCACATGAACCGAACCGCTTTGAATTTTGGTTATCACCGTCATAGCTTTGCTTAAATCCTGAGTGAAAACTCCGGCAGAAAGTCCGTAAATTGTCTCGTTTGCCACTTTGATGGCGGCATCTAAATCGGGGACGACTATAAGCGGAGCTACCGGGCCAAAGCACTCATCCTTACAACAAGGCATCTCCGTGGTGCAGCCGTCAAGAATCGTCGGCTCATACACCAGTTTTTCATATTTCCCTCCGCATAATAGATTAGCGCCCATCTTTATTGATTCTCTGACCTGTTCATCAACTTTTTCCAGTTGTTCTTTATTGATTAAGGGACCTATTTGGGTTTTTGGATCCATAGGGTCTCCTATTTTAAGCCTCTTAGTTTTTTCCAACATTTTTTCTTTGAACTCATCAGCTATTTTTTCGAGCAAAATAACCCGTTTTGAGGATATACATATTTGTCCCTGGTGGTAGAAACGTCCGTAGACTACAGCGTCGGTAGCCCAGTCTATATCAGCATCTTCATAGATTATCACTGGGTCGCTTCCGCCTAATTCTAAGGTTAGTTTCTTTAGGGTTCTGCCTGCCCTTTCAGCAATATCTCTTCCGGTTGCGGTACCTCCAGTGAATGATATTTTGTTTACTTCAGGATGTTCCACGAGCCTCCTTCCTACCACCGAACCGCTTCCGGTGACGATGTTGAGAACCCCTTCGGGCAAATTCACCACTTCAAAGATCTTGGCAAGTTCTAAGGCGCTTATCGGCGTTTCCGCAGAAGGTTTAAGCACTAAAGTATTTCCCATAAGCAAAGCAGGGGCAATTTTGACAATCGCCATGGTTAAAGGGACGTTCCACGGGACGATGGCTCCAACAACTCCCACCGGCTGCTTTATAGTGAAGGAGAACCTTCCTGTCGATGAAGGGATGGTTTCACCATAAAATTCCGGAGCAGCCTCAATAGCGGCCCGAAACCTTGTCAAAGCACTGTCAAAGAACCAACGGGCAACGGATATAGTATGACCTCCTTCTTTAACCGTAATTTCGGCCATTTCTTCTCTTTTGCCTTCGAGGAGTTTCAGCGCTGCGCGAAGGTAGTCAATCCTTTCGGTTAGTCGCTTCGTTGCCCAGAACTCCCATGCTTTAAGCGCCGCCTCAACCGCACGATCTACATCCTCCTCCACTCCTTCTGGAACTTCCCATAAAGCTTCCAAAGTGTAGGGATATAAGACCTCCCGGGTCTTGCCACTGGCTGAATCAACCCATTCCCCGCCGATATACATCTTATACCTTTCCATCGGGCACTTACCTCCTTTCCATAATCGAGCCACTTCTTTAGTTAAGAATCTAGGTTCGAAATTCTGAGCCGAGGCTCTTTCTCAAAAAGTCTTAACACTTCATTTAGAAGTTATAAATCTTTTCCTCGAGCTCTGTCAACACAGTGTTATTGGCCTGAATAAGGTGGCAAGCCGTTGCGGGAGAGCAGAAGGACAGTTTTTTGACAAACTCCAGCTGGAGAGGACTGGGTTGACTTAGGGTGGTGGTCTCTCAATAAGTGTAGCGTAAGTAGTATTCTTAGTATTACCCCGCCAGGAGGTTATTTCTACCTCTTGCCCGATTTGGCTGGAGTGGATGGCTTGTATCAGTTCCTGGGCAGTAGTTATTTCTTTGCCTGCAAGGCTAACTATGACATCACCCACCGCTAAACCAGCATTATCGGCAGGGCTGCCCGGAGCTACTTCGGTAATAAGTGTCCCCTTATCTACTGCCAGCTTATATCTGAGTACTGCATATTGGTCTACAGTGTAGAGTACTACCCCGAGCCAGGGGCGAACCACATACCCCTTTTGGACTAATTCCTCAATAATTGGGCTGACGGTGTTACTACTTATGGCATAACCCAAGCCTTCCACTTCGACGGCAGCAAGTTTAGCGCTGGTAATACCAATTACCTCGCCAGCCATATTGACTAATGGACCGCCGCTGTTGCCGGGGTTGATAGGAGCGCTGGTTTCAATCAGGTCTTGTAGTGTCTGTCCGGCGGATACCGGAAGAGAAACCCCCAGTCGGCTAACTATCCCTTCCTTGGCGGTTATCCCCATTCCTAGGGCATTGCCAATAGCCAGCACCCATTCCCCAATTCTCAATTTGGAGGAGTCACCGACGTCAGCTTCGGGTAGGTTTGTTTCATTAACCCTAAGCACAGCTACGTCACTGAAGGCATCAGCACCTACTATGCCTGCCGGGAAAGTCCTGCCGTCGGCTAGGGTTACCGTGATAGTCTCAGCCCCGGCAACCACATGGTTATTGGTTACGATGAGTCCATCTTTATCTATAATCCACCCTGAGCCAGCGTCTTCTTGGGTGAATGGTCTATTGAAAATATCATAAGTTACCACCTCAGTATTGATAGCTACCACTGAAGGCTTAACTTTAGCCACAACCGAGATAAAATCAGGCAACGGTGGGTTTTGAGTCTCTGCCGGTGGCAGTGTCCACTCGGGACTGGCCGGAGCAGTTACCTCGGGGGCTGGACTGGGTGGTGGCGACGGGGTCTCCACATAGATGCAGCCACTCCCTAGGCAAAGGGATATAATTATGATAAGACACGTTAATAGATATTTTATGTTTGCTCTTTTCATTGCCAACTTTATTTTAGCACACTGGCAAAATTAGGGCAAAAATAACAACCCCCTCTCCTCGGTACGGAGAGGGGGTCATTGGGGGTGAGGTTACTAAGCGACATCTTTATGGCATAGGAACCTCGGGCAAGTGAGTCAGTGCCTCCTTTACCTTTTCCTCAGGGTACTCATAATCCTGCATCCTACCCGAGAGATACTCATCATAGGCAGCCAGGTCGAAATGCCCGTGCCCACTATGAGCTATGAGAATGGTTTTTGATTCACCTGATTCCCGGCACTTGAGGGCTTCGTCAATAGCCACCTTGATGTTATGGCACGGCTCTGGGGCAGTAATAATGCCCTCGGTTCGGGCAAACTTTACCCCGGCTTCGAAGACCGGAATCTGGTACTCAGCCCTGGCCTCGACCAAGCCCAGCTTGTAGAGGTGGCATATGATAGGTGCCATCCCGTGGTAGCGCAGTCCCCCGGCGTGAATCGGGGATGGAATAAAGGTATGCCCCAGGGTGTACATCTTGAGTATCGGGGCAAGCCCGGCTTCATCCCCGTAGTCCCAGGCATAAGGACCCTTGGTCAAACTGGGGGCGGCTTGAGGTTCAACACAGATAATGCGCAGGTCTGGCTTTTTCCCCTCAATCTTATCTTTGATAAAGGGTAGAAACATCCCAGCGAAGTTTGAGCCGCCGCCGATGCAGCCGACGATGATGTCAGGGTAAGCGTCAGCCTGCTCCATCATCAGCTTCTTTGTCTCCAGACCGTTTACCGTTTGGTGCAGCAGGACATGGTTGACGACACTGCCTATGGAGTACTTGGTATCATCGTGGGCGAAGGCGTCCTCGATGGCTTCGCTGATGGCAATACCCAGGCTGCCAGGAGAATCAGGGTCTTCGGCCAGAATGCGGCGTCCTACCTCAGTGTCCTCGCTGGGGCTGGGGACACACTTTGCTCCCCAGGTCTCCATCAGGATGCGGCGGTAGGGCTTCTGGTAGTAGCTGACCTTGACCATATAGACCTTTAACTCTAAGCCGAAGAACATGCAGCCCATAGCTAGGGCACTGCCCCACTGCCCGGCCCCGGTCTCGGTGGCTATGCGCTTGACGCCTTCTTTTTTATTGTAGTAAGCCTGAGCTACCGCCGTATTGGGCTTGTGGCTCCCCGCCTGGCTGGTCCCTTCATATTTGAAGAAAATCTTGGCTGGCGTATCAAGAGCCTTCTCCAGTCGGTGCGCCCGATGCAAAATGGTCGGTCTCCAGGTGCGGTAAATCGACTGTACCTCCTCCGGAATTTCAATCCAGCGTTCGGTACTGAACTCCTGCTCGTTGATGGCTTCGGAGAATAGAGGAGGCGGAAGACGAGTCGGTTCTTTGGTGCCCGGATGGCGCAGGGGTGGTAGTGGCTCCGGCAGGTCAGCCTGGACATTATACCAGGCTGTTGGCATATCCTTTTCATCTAGAATAAATTTGGTTCTCTCCATTTTTTCCTCCTTTTATTTTTGTTTACCGGTTAGTTTTTCTTCTCGGCCCCACGGGGCCAACGCCATGACATCGTAGACATATGATTAAACCCCCTTAATTCTTTTCTTTTTGTCCTCCTTTATGGCGAGGAGACTAAAAAAGCCTCCCGCCCCCTAAAGGGGCGAAAGGCTTACTTTCGCGGTGCCACCCTTTTTGGTACCGACAAAGAGGATAATGC
>JABUBO010000309.1_pt1 | contig 15312 bp, 12 predicted proteins | sample 7240361 | NCBI WGS metagenome assembly JABUBO01 (sample SAMN07256346, study PRJNA390944) | subsurface metagenome | isolation source: Methane hydrate marine sediment | place: Pacific Ocean: Eastern North Pacific, ODP site
AAGTAGAGGGAGCTTATGGTGATGTACCGGTCTATTTCCTTGGCCGTAAAGAATTCCTTGCCAACAAAAAAGCCCTGAGCAGAAAAAAAGACCTGGCAGACATAGAAGCCCTCGGTGAAGATTGATGCAACAGCCTAATCAATTCAGCAATTGGGCCTGTTAAATCCCTGTTTCTGCCGTATTGATATTTGTCACCCACGCTACTTTATTTATATCAGCTATCAATGTCTTTTGTTATAATTTCTATCAAACAAAAATGGTTGACAAAGAACAATTTGAAACCGTTGGTCACGGATTATTGGTTCGAGCGCCTGCCAAAATAAACTTAAGTCTGCTTGTGGCGGGCAAACGTCCGGATGGTTTCCACGAATTGGAAACGATAATGGCCAAGGTCAACTGGTACGATGAAATCCTCATCGAACCAGGCCAAAAGCAGGGCATCGAACTTGTCTGCCAAGGTCCGCACTGGGCACCGGAAGGTCAAGAGAATCTCATCTACCAGGCTGCCAAAATGCTCCTTGAAAATCAGGGACTTTCGGCTGATATCAGAATCACCCTGACAAAGAATATCCCTGCCGGCTCAGGGCTCGGCTCGGCAAGCAGCGATGCGGCGGCAACTCTTATCGGGCTAAACCAATATCTAAAGTTAAAACTTCCCAATCGCCAGCTCAGCAAGCTGGCACCCCGATTGGGCAGCGATGTGGCCTTCTTTTTGGATGGGCCTTTGGCGTTTTGTACTGGAAAAGGCGAAAAAATAAAAAAAATAGGTAAAATTTTCAATTTCCTTGCTCTTTTAATACTTCCTGATGTAAGTATCTCTACACAAAAGGTTTACGCCAATTATAAGCACAATCAACCCCTCTACGAAAAGCTCAGCGCTCAAATAAACAGGTATTTCCTAAAAAAGAGAATTGATTTAGTGGTGAAGATGTGCGCAAATATGCTGTGGAAAAGCAGTTTCAGTTTGGTAGAAGGTCTTGCCGAACTGAAAGAAAAAATTGAATCGCTCGGTATCGGGCCCTGCTGCCTGAGTGGTAGTGGTTCCGCATTGTTTTTTATCATCGAGAGAGGAGATGAAGAGATAGCCGGGAAATACAAACACAAACTTAAAGAAAAAATCGGTTGCAAAAGCATTATCGCCAGTAACAATAGATGGTAAACTTTTAAGTGAGGCAAAGAAAATGAAAATCACTGAGGTCAGAGTCAAATTGATTAACAACAAAGATGACAGGTTAAAAGCTTTTTGCTCAATAACGATAGATAATGAGTTTGTGGTTCGCGACATCAAGGTCATCGAAGGCACGAATGGCTTCTTCGTCGCTATGCCTTCCAGGAAAATGAGCGACCACTGTGAAAAGTGCGGAGGCAAAAACCATCTCAGAGCCAAATACTGTAACAATTGCGGAGGGGCCCTCCAGGAAAACAGGGCAAAAAAGGACTTCAAAGGCAGAATGAAGCTGCACGCCGATATCGCCCATCCGATAAATACCGAATGCAGGAAAAGAATTCAGGAAAAAGTTACTGCCGCTTTCAAAGGAGAGATGGAAAAGTCAAAGCAGCCCGACTATAAACCAGTCGAGCTGGATGAGCAGGACGATGACGTTCCTGAAATAGTCTCGTAGTTAAAGGAAACCAATCTCGCAGTACATCACAAAATGTGAATCTAAAGACAAAAAGCCGGATACAAACACGCTCCTAACCAGACACTTATTGAGACTCAACCACCCCTCAATTATCTATCAGACTTGGCGCAAAACAGCTCCCCTACGCAGTAAGGTCCTCAAGAACCTTATCGAGAGCAACATCCAAATGCTCGTTGAAATCGTATTTACCTTCCGTAAGCTGCTTGCGGACGTCGAGAACTTTTTCTTTACGGACCTCCGGCAGCGAAGCAATCTTTTTTAACACCTGACCAATAGGTGTAGTGTTAATATTTTCAAGAATCTGCTCCATAATCAAATCCTTACCCATAGCAAGGCTATCTTCGACAGGATTCACATGGCGATTTTCACCCTTAAAACGGCCTCTGGAATCGAAATCGGGCATTTAGACTACCTTGCATGACAGGCTTCGAGGTGAAAACATCCCTTTCCCACCTCAAAGCCAATAACCACTATATCTTGTGTGTCCCCTTAATCCCTTAGGAGGCCCAAAATAACCTTCTAATACTGGTATCGACAATAATGGTCTGAAAACTTTAGAAAAGTTTGGTACTCAGCTAACTTTTGCAAAGGACGAAAGTTATACAAATTTGCGGCAAAAACGGTCTTACCAATACTAAAAAACCAGCCTTGAAGAAGACCCATTTTAACACCAGAGACAGCCGCTAAGGTCTTTCTGGGAAAATTCGGCAATATACTATATATAGTGTTAGCCAAAAATTGCTGAGCACAAGAAAACTGAAGCAGTGTGGCTGTAAATATGCCCAAGATTTGGGCCCGCCGAAAGGCGGATTCTCGCCGCAGAACTGAAGGCGGTGGTGATATCGAGATTTGGATTATTTGGCCTGCCGACTTGGCCTCGAACTTTTCGCTCGACCTCATAACGAGACGGTTATTCGTATAAGCTCTAAAATTGGCTTTGTTTGGGTTTGTTTTTTTGAGCCTAAAGGTGGTCTCATTTTCATAATCCTTTTGCGAAAAAGCGTTTACGTTCATTTTTGGCCTTTGAAGAAATTGGGTTTGAATTGGGTTTGTTTTTTCATAGCCCTTAGCCGCATTTTTCTTCATAATCCTTTGTAAATACACACTTTGCATCAATTTTTACCCTTTCGGCAATTGGCTTTGATTGGGTTTGAATTGGGTTTGTTTTTTTGCCCCGCCAGCGGGATAAAAACTTTATAATTCATTGTTATTAGTGAGTTTACATTCATTTGACTTTTTCGGAAATTGGGTTTGTTTTGCATAAAAAGGGTTGATTTGTAGAGGGTTCTCGACAGATGTAGAGGGGCCTTATGGGCACGTAAATACAAGGCCTTATAGGCACGTAAATAACTGGATTCTCGATTCTGGATGCTCGATTGTTGTGAGTGGTTCATTAGTTAATTTGGTAAAATTGGATAATTTGGTTAAATGGTTAAGCTCTATTCTGGATCCCCGACCACGACATTCGAGGACAAGTTTAGAGTTTGGCATCTTTTTGCCGGAGGCGAAAAAGTATCGCCTCTATAATTAGAGCTACCTGCACTTTTGATGCGAAAAAAGTCCTCGAATATCGATTCGTGATTCTCGTAACTCGATTTGGGAAAGTAAGTTAAAAATTATTTAAAAATTTCAAATTTTGTTCTGAGGTATCAGCGTTTTTGATTGAAAACTGATGGAATATTTTGCCTATCTTAACGCAAAAAACCACAGATTTCACCCCACTATAGTGAGATAACGCTTTGCTATCTCACGGGACAAGCAGATTGCACGGATTCTTGAGTGGATTAGAGATTAGAGATTTAGATCCTTTGGCTATGCTCAGGACAAGGTTGACATGGCTGGATAGTATGGGTAGTGTTAACCACAGATTTCACAGATTAGCTCGGAATTCTTTTGATTGAGCCCGGCTTGTGGGTGCGCAGGAGCTCACCCTGGGGGCAGGCGGGAATTGCGGGTTTGGGTAGTGTATGGCCTGATTGGTAAAGTTTGTTGAGAGGATTTAGTTAAATCAGCAGAAGCAATGTAGGTAATAATGCTTTCTTGAAAGATAGAAAGGGCTAAAAATGAGAATAAGAAATCTGAGGGTCAAAAACTTCCGAGCATTGCGCGAGCTGTCAATCGAATTCTCTAACATGACAGTAATAATTGGTGAGAATGACTGTGGCAAAACTTCAGTTATGCTATCGATTAAGGTTTTCTTCAGTGGAAAAAAGTTGACTGATCGAGCCGACTACTTCAAGAAAGATACCAATACTCCCATTGTGATAGAGGTTGCATTTCGTGAGTTTGGTGACAAATTTGATGTCTATGGGCTGACGGGGTGTGACACGGCAGTTGTGCGAAGGACTTTTGAATTTGATCAGAAGCCCGTTACTGAAATCCAGGTAGGTGGTGACTGGCAGAGGGTTAAGAGCAAGTTTGATGATCTTCTTCCGGACTTTGTATTGGTGCCTGCGGGTCGAAATTTAGATGCTGATGGTAAAATGACGACGACCAGCCTTTTTGGGCAACTTTTTCGGCCTTTGATAAGACATGTTGTCGAGGGAGAAGGTGCCCAGGCGGCGAGCGATTTGCGTGAAAAAATTCGTTTTGGAGTGGCGAAGAGAGTTACAGACTTGCAAGATGCATTGAGGGAGCAACTCAATAATTCCGAATTGGAACTGCAACATGATATAGAGGTTGACCCTCTCAAGGGTATAAATATTCCAATTGAAATGAGCGATGAGCGAGTCGAGGGTATACCTATAGAGAACAGAGGAGCCGGGGTTCAAAACAGTTTTATATTGGCATTATTTAGGGTTTATGCCAAATACGAAACACCGGATTTTGTTTTCGCAATAGAAGAACCGGAAAACAATTTACATCCGAGAGCTCAGAGGGAAATGCGATGGGCGATGCAGGAATTTAGCCGTAAATCACAGGTAATATGTACTACTCACTCTCCTGTGTTTTTGGATTTAGGTAGACTTGAAGATAACATTGTTTTACGGCGAAGGAATGATGGAGCGACAGAAACATCTTGCTTTGCCTTGGATGATCCGAATGAGTTGAGAGAATTGATAGGAATTAAGGTTTCAGATGCATTGCTTGGTGGAGGAGGCAATTGCACGTTGATCGTTGAAGGGGCAACAGAATTATATGCTTATCCACATCTGTTCCGATGCATTGGGATTAACCCGCGAAGTCTCGGGGTATCAATAATCAATGCAGGCGGGTCGGATCTAAAAAAGATGTTGATGCATGCTAAAATTTTAAAAGCGTATAATCTTCCTTGCATTATCGTTGTTGACAAAAATAAGGCGAGGGAAGCAGAGTTAATTGAGGCGGAAAAGATACCCAACGTTAAGAAAGTTCATGCACTAAGTAAGGGCAATTTTGAGGAATATCTACCTCTGGAATTAATGGTAGAGGTACTAAACGAATTATGCGGAGGTGAAGAAATTAGTAAGTTTGATGTTGATTCAGAAAAGCCGATAGAAAATCAACTGTGTCAGTTGGTACATGACAAATATACAGGATCAAGATTTGAGCATCTGAAAGTTCCACTTGGGCAAGAAGTAGGAAGGCGCATGGTGGAAAGAGGTCTAAAACCTGATGACGAAATCATTGAGATTCTAAGTAAAGCCAAGGAGATAGCGACAACTTAAGCCTTTGTGCGGGTTTTCATTCTGTATCCAATATCTAAAGTGCGGTATTGGGTGTTGTATTGCATCGGAATAGTTCTCGCAATCCCAAGCATACTTGCGGTCCTTCTCTTTGGTATCAGCCTTGGTTTCACTTTATTACTTGTTGCTATACATATATGTCGTGAACTGTTATTCTGACATATCGCTGAAACATAGGCGCGAAAAATGCTACACATTTTCGTGTTGGTGAACTTTTCGTTATACTGAAACCATATAGTTAGTAGTTGGGTCCCCGGCCCCCGACAGAAAAGCAAGTGAGCTAACATCGGGGGTAAACTAAGAAAGCACCCGCCGGGGACAAGCTAAGAACAAGCAGGGAAGCATATATCCCCGGCCCCCGGCAGAAAAGCAAGTGAGCTAACACCGGGGGTAAACTAGAGAAGTATAGATCCCCGGCCCCCTGTAGTAGGTCAAGGGAGTGGTTCTCGGGGGTAAACTCAAAAGCAAGTGAGCTAACAAGAATAAAGCATTCCTCACGTTTGCACCCCCGGCCAGAGACCGGGGCTAAATATAACCACTGGCGGGGCCAGTGGTCGGAGGGTAGAATGCGAGTATGAGGAAAACGTTAGGGTATATGTTAACGTGGACGACTTATGGGACCTGGTTGCAGGGTAGAAAGGAGGGATTTGTCAAGGATGGGGAAGTCCGGGGAGAGAATGTTGCGCTGCAAATAGATTGCGAGGGGAAGCTTAAAATCCCGCCAGTGCTTTTGCGACGCAAAGAAAGGGAGATTGTGCGGGCGGGGATCTTAGAAGCGGCAAAGCGGTTCAAACAGAATATAGGCGCAATCGCGGTATGTTCGAATCATGTGCATATTGTTTGTGAGTATGTTGAAGCTCCAATCGGTGTGCTTGTTGGTTACTACAAGAATGCAGGGAGGAAAGCACTACAGAAATCTGGATATGAAGGAAGGGTTTGGACGAGGGGGTATGATAAGCGGTTCTGTTTTGACCAAAAGGCGCTGAGAGAGAGGATGAAATACGTCGAGGGACACAGGTGAAACGGGGAGTGTTGATCCACAGTTTTCACCCGCGGCCAGAGTGGTGGGGAAAGACAAAGCGTTCCTTGCGTTTGCACCCCCGCCCAGAGGACGGGGAAAGACAAAGCATTCCTTACGTTTGCACCCCCGCCCAGAGGACGGGGCTAAATACTACCACTGTCGGAGCCAGTGATTTGGGAATGGGAAACCTACACCATCAGCACTTCGGGTCCACACACGTTGGAATGGCGATATATGAAGGATGGGAGCGGGAACGTAGGCAGCGACTGCGGCTGGGTGGACAAAGTGGAGTGGTAATCGCCTAGTTTTTTCTTTATTGTAATTGAGTTTGACAATTTCTTTGAGATATGGTATGCTATGTTTATAAAAGTGTGTGGAGGGCGTCCGGCTTACGACTACCGGCTTTTCACCATACTAAAAACCGAACTTTTTAGGACACCAAACGAGGAAAGAGGAGGTTCAAAACGGCCAATATAATAAATCTAAAGGGCTGATTGGCCATTTCGACACCATTGGTAAGGCTGTTTTCGTACCGACAGATTCAAAGAAAGGCAGGAAAATCCCGATGCATTTCATTAAACAAAGAAAATTAGCTGCCGTTACATCGATTGGATTGTGCTTATTTTTCTGTTCCGTTCTTTTAGCTGAACCTGTTAGCGTTGAGCAGGTACAAAAAGCTGCGGAAACGTTTCTCAAGGTGCAGGATGCCCGTCAGGGAAAACAAATAACGTTGCTCTCAGTGCAGGGCGAACAGGAATTTCCTGCCAGAAAATTCGCCGCTGCGGGTCTAAGGGAAATTCGTGATGATGATGGAACAGTTCTTGCATACGTTAGCGAGCTGGAGCCGCGAGGCTTCATAGCAACCTCTACGGATACAGATATCACTCCGATTATCGCCTATTCTTTCAAAAACTCTTTTCCGACCGACGCGGACAGAAACAACCCCCTTTACCGTCTGTTGAAAGAGGACATGAAGCTAAGAAAAAAAGCGTTGGCCGAATATGACCAATTCAAGACGACGGAAAACAACAACCTTTGGAATCTTTATGCCGACGAAGATACAGAGCCTTCCGTGAGCCAGACGTTCCAGCAGTGGCCCCAGGAGAACACGACTTCGACCGGCGGGTGGCTGGAGAGTATATGGGACCAGGATTCGCCTTACAACGACTTTTGTCCGCTTGACCCGGTCGATGCCAACAGAACTTATGTCGGCTGTGTTGCGACGGCGATGGTACAGGTGATAAATTATCATCGGCAATGTAACGTAAGTTTCGACGAGGACGATGAGTTTATAACGTACAGCGGTATCGATATCGACAAAGACAGCGAAATATACGATTTTCCCTCTTTCGAGGAGCTGAACGAGCTGCTTGAGGATTTGCGACTTAAATACAGCAAGCAGATTGAGCCGAATGATACGGATGTCGCCGCACTTAGTTTTGCCTGTGGTATCGCTACGGAAATGGACTACACAAGCGAGGGTTCTGGTGCTTCACCTTATGATGTGCTGTACGCGTTGCGTTACAAGTTTGGTTTTCATTCGGCCGACATGACCGGTGGTCTGTCACATGAATTTTATCGTATGCTGCAAGAGAACATGATTAATCGACTCCCTGTTTTTTTAGCTATCAGTCAGACGGCTGGTTATGGCGGACACGCCCTTGTTTGTGACGGCTATAATACGAACGGTGAGTATCACCTTAATTTCGGCTGGGGTTCAGACAGCCCTGAGGAAATGACCGAGGTATGGTATCACCTTCCAAGCGACCTTCCATCCGATTTAAACATCGTTACTGAAGTCATTTTGAACATTCAACCTGTTCCGGCGACTATTAAGGCTGACCCGTCGTCGCTGAGATTTTACTGTGTCCCGGGGGAGGAATCCGAACCTGAAACGCTGTTTATCAAAAACAATATAGCCGAACAAATTGTTATAAGCTCGATTTCCTGTTCGGAGGGATTTTTAATCTCCACCTCAGATGACGAATACTCGGACTTCATAGATTCTTTTGAGATACAACGTCCGGGACAGGAGGCTTCGATTAATGTAAAGTTCTGCCCGGATGAGGCGGGGGGATATTATGGAACTCTCACGATTGACTACGGCCAGGGAAATTCCAGGCATGTGATTTTAAACGGACACTCCTTCACCGGCGGGACGGAAATCGAAGAGGGGGAAGTATCCGGGACCTGGACAGATGCTAATTCACCCTACTTTATATCCGGGGACATCGAAGTGCCGGAAGACGGCGAGCTGGTTATTGAACCGGGGGTCAAAGTTTTGTTCGTGGGAGCATACAGCATGACCATCGGTGAGAACGCGCGGCTGGCTGCCGAGGGAAATGAGAATAATCCGATAGAATTTACGACGCTGCATAAAGACTTAGGCTGGGGCGGGCTGCGATTTCTGGACTCCGGAGACGATGACGTATTGATTCACTGCTCAATCAGTTATGCCAAGAAAAGCGCCGGGCTGGTAACAAGTTATTATTATCCTCAGGGAGACGAGGGTAAAGACAGTTGTGGAGGGGCCATATTTTGCTACGCTTCGAGCCCTATCATTACGAACTGCAAGATTACCAATAACATAGGCGACAAAGGTGGAGCACTCTACTGCAATGAAAGCTATCCCATAATCAGCAATACCCTGATAGCGAACAATACATCGTTGGGAAGCAGCCCTCAATGCGGCGGGATATGCACCGAGGGGTGGGGGGCGCCTGAAATCATAAACTGTACCATAGTAAACAATTCGCCCGGCGGTATTTTCACGGTGTCTGGAGATGGAGTGGACATGACGAACTCTATTGTATGGGGCAATGAGAGATACCAGATCGAAACGGATGAGTCCGTGCCGGTTGTATCGTTTTGTGACGTTCAGGGCGGTTATCCCGGGGAAGGCAATATCGATGTTGACCCTTGTTTCTTTGACCCCAGCGCAGGCGTCGGAACTGGTTACGACGGGTCATCCGCCAACTGGATGCTGCAAAGCTCTTCACCGTGCATAAATTCCGGAACAGAAACATATCTTCCGGAAAACGACCTTGCAGGCAGTGAAAGGATTTACAGCGATATAGTGGATATAGGTGCTTACGAAAATCAATCAGACCTGCCGTTGATTACCATCGCGCCGGCAGGCACAGTGGATACGGGCTTTGTTGCCCTTGATACGGAATCGACCATTATGCTTGATATTGCAAACACAGGTAAGGTAGATTTACAAGTGAATGACCTGAGCATTTCCGATGCGAACGGTGTTTTTTCAATAGTTACCGGCGTAGAGAATCATCTTCTGGCACAGGGTGAAACCATCCAGATAGAAATTGGATTTACACCGACGGAAGAGAGAAGCTATTCCGGCAGTGTTTATATTAATTCGACCAGCAATACTCCGAACAAACAAATTGCTCTCAATGGAATGGGGGTATCGGGAACGATTATCGAAGGTGGTGACGTCAGCGGCACATGGAAGAAAGAAGAGAGTCCCTATACAATTACGGGAGATATCAGTGTTCCAAGAGGGAGAACGTTAACGATTGAGCCGGGAGTGGTGGTCAATTTCGCGGGCCATTTTGGATTGGCGGTTGGTTACAGGGCGACTTTGCGTGCTCGAGGTAACGAGACAGAACATATCTTATTTACCGCAATGGATACCGAGGAAGGATGGTTCGGCATACGTTTTGTCAATAGTGGTGCCGATGACGTATTGCAGCACTGCACTATCGAATACGCTAAGAAACCATACAATGCGGGAAGCGGCTATCTGGACCTGCTCGGCGGAGGGATTCTGTGCTGCAGCTCCTGGGAGGCCGAGCCGAGCTACGGCGTTCCTTCAAATCCAACTATTGACCACTGTTTGATTGCCAATAACTATGCCCTATCCGGTGGCGGGATTATGTGCATGGACGAATCGGAGGCCCAGTTTACGAATAATACGATCGTTGATAACTCAGCATTTATAGACGGTGGTGCCATTTACGTCGTAGGTGCCTCCCCCATCATCACCAACAATGTCATCGCTCATAATTCCGGGCTTGACTCCGGGGGCATCCTAATCTGGTACGGAACCCCTTCGATAATAAACAATACTATCGTTCACAACAGGCCGAATGGACTATATCTGGGACCGACGCCCTGGAACCCGGATAGCAGCCCCCCTGTGTTGAATAATATCATTTGGGAGAACGAAATATACGCATTGTCTTCCGTCTCGCTCGAAGGTTATGATATTCGCTTCAATAATATTCAAGGCAATTGGAAAATAGAAGACGAAGATGAGGAGGAAGAGGAAGAAAAAGAAGAAGATGACAAAAGCGGCAATATCAGTGTTGACCCTTGTTTTGCAGACCCTGACAACAGGGACTACCATCTTAAATCACAAGCCGGCCGATGGGACCCTGTAAGCCAATCCTGGGTGCAGGATGACATAACAAGCCCATGTATTGATACGGGGGAGGCGGATACTGAAATTGAGTTAGAGCCATCACCCAACGGGGACATTATTAACATGGGCGCTTATGGCGGCACTGAGAAGGCAAGCAAAAGTCCCGAAAACTGAACACCATTGGTCGATTTGCCGACAATGGCTAAACAACTTCCAAATAAATTGGTGGCTGTTAATAGTAATACTTGAATTCTATGTCCACATCCCACCTATCCGGCAGGCCCGGCTTCTTGGTAAGTTTCACGCGGTTGCACTGCAAGTTCGCCCAGCGAAACTGAATCTTATCGAGAAATTCAGCAAAGCTTTTTATATCAATCTGCTTTAGATTTACGCTGGCACTTTGGCTTCTCTGGTCGCGGGATGTGATGAGCATTCCTGAACTGAGCTTGTACATACTCGGAAGTATTCCAGACGCACGAGCAACATTGTCAATTGCACCGGCGTACGTAAATTCAGTACCGACGTTATTCGCATCAGCAAACTCTCTCCGGTCAGGGTCAAGAGTTAAAATCTCCATCATTGCCGCTTCTGCTTTCTTATACTGGGCCTGCTGGTCTATCACGTTTTTTTCTGTGGCCGGTAAGTATATCGCCCAGACTAATAAAGGCCATAGGCCGACTATAACAGGAACGAGTATATAATATAAAATAGGATTCTTATAAATGTCTTCCATAATCTGTCCTCGGTTCTCTGTTCTCTGTTCTCGATAACTATGTCTTCGGCACAACCGTTATACTGAAACTGTCGCGTCCGCCTTTCAAATCGTAGGCCTCTCTCAAAATTTCCAGGCCGTTATTCCTGACCGCTTTGAACAATTTTTGCGTGTTTGGCCGACCGGAGGTATCTCCCGTTATAATAATATCCCTGGCTGTGATGGAGATAGACTTTATATTTAAGTTCGTCTGGGCGGCACACTTGTTAAACGCAATCAGCACCAACGTCAGCTTGGACGATATGGATTTTTCACCTTTAATAGTTATCAGGCCTTTCTTGGCGTCCCTGATGCGCCTTAATTCTTTTCCGAGCTCTTTTACTGCGGCGTTTCCTCCCGGCGGTTTTTTGCCTAACATAACAGCCGAGTAATCTTTCGCGAATTTCTCGCTTAACCTGCTCCGATACTTGTTTATTGTGAATAGCTGTGTTTGAAAATACAGGCCTACGAATATTAAAAGACCTGTAACGGATATCGCTGCGAACTTCAGCGCCTTTTGCATTTTAATCTTTTTGCCCTGAAAGGGACTGAAATCATCACGGAAATTTACGCGATGTCCCTTTTCCAAATGAGCCAGGGCCGCCCCGTACGCAATCGCAAAATCAACCGTATCGGCACAATCGGCTGTAGTTCGCGATTCAGCCTCGGCGGCAAGCAAATCAACTCCACCGATTTTATCGAAGCTCAGCTTTTCGCTAAGCTGCTGATGGTCAACTGTTCCGGCAGAGTCAAATACTTTAAGGCCATTTATCGGCTCATCACCTCCAACCAGAGCAGTGGTTACAAGCACTTCTCTTGTCAGCAGTGCCCCCCTGTCCTGTGTCGAGCCGACAAGAAACGTTCGAGCTGTGGATGCCTTCTGTGAGCCGGCACCGGTGGACACCGGCGGTGCAATCAAATAACCGTTGCGGCCCGAAAGTATCCCAAACAAGGTCCCGGGCTGCTGGGATTGGCCCGAGGATGCTTTGGCGGTAATAAACCTCGACAAACAATTAACATCCGGCTCTATCGTTACGGGGTCAAAATTATACTGCTGCAAAGAAAGAAGGACCTCTGATAATATCTTCCGCTGTGCAGTAAAAACGGTTATTTCCGAGCCGGCCTCGCCGGCTAAATTTATCTCGAAAGCCAACGCAACGTCGGTTATATCCATCGCAAGGGCCTCTTCCGTGTCAAACCTCACGGTCGCACTGATTTGTTTCGGGTCAGTAAACTCGCTGTGCACGCTATGCTGCATAAACATCGCACAATCCAGAGCCACTGCGACCTCGGAAAATTCTATTTTTCTCTCGGCACAGCCACGGGCAATAAGTCCTGCTAATACCTGCGGCCTTGCTTGCTCCTGCTCTTCAACAGAGACGCTAAAACAGCCCAAAACCTTTCCGTGCTTACCTACCAGCGCCAGACAAACCACCGTCGCTGTATCCCTGCTTATGTAAATTCCCAAGTAGTTCTGAGATTCCACTACCGGCAAACTCCTAAAAGATCGTATTGCGTATTGCGTATATCGTATTGCGTGTTTCTCTTCACGCGATACGCAGCACGCATCACGCACGACGAATATTAGCCGTTGATTACGGCAATTCGTTTTACTTTTGCACCATCTTTCGTTATCGCTATCACGGACGATGCCTTTGCCACTCCGCTTACAGCAGTTACTCTTATCGTGAAAAGCCTGCTGACCGTTGTGATATAATTTTCGCACCTGCCTATCGAATCAGAATATCTGAACAGCTCTGTCTTCAAATCCTGTATATCGGCAAAAGGCTCTATGCGTCTTTGTTGAATAATTTCTTCAGCGATTTTGACTTCATCTCCGCCGAAAATAAAAGCCGCCTCCAATACATGGCGAGGGGCCGTATTTACATTGACCTTCATCGAACCCCACATTCCCATATATTTCAGAGCCGATTCTTTCCTGTCCGGACCAACTATAGTCGGTTCGGCAAGGGCCTCGGTATCAATCAGCGAACTGTGAAAAATCTCCGCAAAATGTGTGACCTGTTCAGAAATTTGCTCATTAACTTGTATCGTTTTTCGGGTTACCCGTGTTCGTGAAGTTTTGCTGGTGCTGCTTTTGCTGCTGGTTTTCGTTGTTGTTTTTATCGGCGTTCTTATAGTTCTCGTTTTCGGTTTAAACTCAACTGCGAACATTTTTATTTGGCCTATTTCATTCAGCTCGGTTTTTAGTGCATCAATCTTTTCGGCGTCGAGTCCCGTCATTTCGCAGAAAGTTTCGAATCCTGCCTCAGCTTCGCGCTTTACTTTCCCGTCATTCAGCAGTGCCCAGCCAAGGGGGTATTTTGCATTTTCGTCTTCAATCTCAATTCGAACTTTGGCAGAGCCGACCTCAAACTCAACCGGCTCGGTCACAAAAGGCCAGGGCGAACCATAAGGCCCGGAAATCGTCAGAGAACCATAGCTATCAAACCCGTCAAGCCCAAATTCATCGGGGCCGATATCATCAACATCGGTGATATCAATCATATCATTAAAGCTCTTGCCGCCGTTAAACGTTGTTAGCTGATTCTCGATGCTCCACTGCTCTAAAATTTCCTGATACTCCGCCTCGCTAAGACAAAATAAGTCAGAAAAATCCGGCTCATTCGGCCGGCTAATCAGTTCCGGGTCGATGTCCTCCAATGTCGCAAGGGCATACTTGACCGCTGAGTCACAACCATAGCGGGCGCTGCTGTAGTCTATGATATACTGGTCGCGGTGACGCTGGGCCGCTACACGAGTGCTTAAAGTATAACCCAGCGTCGAAAGCACAACCAACAGCACCAGTGTTACCAGCAGCACAATGCCTGAGCGGTCTCGAGAATTATTACGGTTTTTCAGGTTTTTGTTCATCGTTTGACTTCTCTTGTTCTTTTCGTGCCCTCCGGCGGCGATGTATTATCGTCAGAAAAAGGCGCACTTGCTTCCTCTGTCAGCTCGTCCTCTTCAAATTCTTTTTTCCCAATTGCGAATCTGATTTTTCTGGTCCTGTCGACAGCCATAGTTCGCGCGATTTTTTCTTCATCCGGCACGTCCAGCGTACCGTCAACTTTCTTAAAAGGCTCAGCAAAAGAAATAGCAACCTCAACACCCGGAGGCAGTGAGCTGGCCGTCCATCTATCCATAAAAGTCTCGCCCCGCGGGACCCGTATCTGAAAAAAAGTAATGCCGGTGCAAATCGGCACAAACAGCTCTCTATCCCAATCTTCCTTGTCCTTATCGAGCAGTTTATCTTCTAACTCTATCCCACTATGGCTTCGGTATAGAGTCAGGCCGCCAATGTCACTCTCATAATCGTAGTTACTCTGCCAAATAATTTTTTTTAATGTCTGTTCATTATTCCGGCTGTCGGTGATGGTTCTTGTAATAGTAAGCCTAGCGGTGCGGAAACCGTTTTTGATCTTATTTTCAATAGTGATTTTTGTACCTGAGCCGTCTGACATTATTCCGTCGAGGTCCTCGGCGATGCGCTGCAGGACCTCAGAAGGCAGTCGCAAGCTGTCAAGCTTGCGCGTGACCGCAGCAGCCGAACGTTCGGCCCGGCCATAAATGCCAAGCACCGCCACCAAAACCATCGCGCCTATCATCAGGGCCGCAAGAACCTCTGCCAACGAAAAACCTGATGGCGCTCTGGATGTGCCAAAAGCTTTTTTTATATCATGTTTAGCACCGACCAACCTCATCGCATTCAAAACTCCTATCGCCGTCGATTCTTTAATAATTCCCAAACTTCGGAGACATCCATATTTTCAAGCTCTCCGTATGTCAAGCCTGTCCGTGGATCTATCTCATCCTGCCAGCCCTGTTTATCACCCTCTGGGCCGGCC
>JABUBO010000310.1_pt1 | contig 15300 bp, 15 predicted proteins | sample 7240361 | NCBI WGS metagenome assembly JABUBO01 (sample SAMN07256346, study PRJNA390944) | subsurface metagenome | isolation source: Methane hydrate marine sediment | place: Pacific Ocean: Eastern North Pacific, ODP site
TGGTTGGGGAATAGACATTATTAATCTTAATGAAAGCGGCATCGGTGGCTTTAAGGAAATCATATTTGAAATAGGAGGTAAGGGAGCTTTCAGCCGACTGAAGTATGAAAGTGGAGTTCATCGGGTACAGCGAGTGCCTACTACCGAATCTTCGGGTAGAATCCATACCTCAACAGCTACGGTGGCTGTTCTGCCCAAGGCTGAGGAAGTAGATATAGCTATCAATCCTGATGACCTGAAAATTGACATCTTCCACAGTGGTGGCGCCGGGGGACAGAATGTAAATAAGGTAGCCACTGCCGTCCGCATCACTCACTCGCCTACAGGCATAGTAACCACCTGTCAGGATGAGCGCTCACAATTACGGAACAAGATAAAGGCGATGTCAGTGCTGCGAAGCCGACTCCTGGATATGGAGCGGCGCCAACAGGAAGAGAAAATAACCAGGGAGCGGCGCTCCCAGGTAGGCACTGGTGACCGTGCCGAAAAGATACGAACTTACAATTTCCCTCAGGACCGTGTTTCCGACCACCGCATCGGTCTGACCCTTCATAACCTGCCCCGAATCCTGGAAGGAGAGCTTGACGAACTTATTGATGCTCTAGCCACTAGTTACCAGGCGAAACAACTAGAGGAACAGATGGCGTGACCCTGAAACAGACTCTTAGTCAGGCTCGAGGGCTCCTTGCAGCTAATAACATTGAAGATACTTCTCTAGAGAGTGAGCTGCTGCTAAGGTATACGCTGAAGATAAGCCGAGTTCAGCTATATCTAGACCTCAGCCGTGAGCTAAGCCCGAAGCAAGAGGAAACCTTCTGGCGTCTGGTTAAACGCCGTCTAAATGGTGAGCCTGCCGCCTACATAACCGGGCATCGTGAGTTTTATGGCTTTGATTTCTACGTTGCCCCCAATGTTCTCATCCCCCGACCGGAAAGCGAGCTACTGGTGGAAAAGGCTCTCAACTTGGCTCACCATCGCAATATATCTACTATTGCTGAAATTGGCACTGGCTGTGGAGCTATTGCCATCAGCCTGGCACTAAACCTTCCCGAAGCTAAAATTTATGCTAGCGATATATCGGCCCCGGCGCTCAAAGTCGCCTTATTTAACTGTCAGAAGCACGGCGTAGCCAGTAGGATTTGTCTTCTACAGGGCGATATGCTTGACCCTCTGCCTGAGCCCGTTGACCTTATAGTCGCCAACCTGCCTTATGTCAGAGAATCAGAATTGCCCCCGACTGGTCCGGTTAGTTTCGAGCCAATATTAGCACTAAATGGTGGCCCAGAAGGGCTGGAAAAAATACACCGGCTATGCCAGCAGGCAGGCAGCAAGCTTCGTCCCCAGGGCTGCTTACTTCTGGAGATCGGGCAGGGGCAGGGGAAAGCAGTAACCAGCTCTTTGTATAGCCTTTTCCCCTCGGCTAGAATTGAGGTCGCCTCAGACCTGAGTGGTATAGAGCGGGTGGTAGGCTTATGCTTGACCTAGGGGAGAGATTTTTAGAGAGGGGCGAAGCCCCTCTCTTCCCAACACTCCCCCTTCCCTTATTAAGGGAAGGGGGTCAGGGGGATAGGTTGTTAAACAGTCTCAGGTAGGGGTATTGAATTTTAATATTGAATTGTGGTATCATTAGCGGTTGTATGCTAAATTCCAAAAAAGTTTTGACGAGGTGACGAAACAATGAAAATAGTGAGAATAATCTGCCTTTTGCTAGTGAGTCTAATGGCTATTAGCCCGCTCGGTGCCGTCTTGGCCCAGGAGGAAGAAGAGCCTCCTGAGCCCGTCCTTATCAGTGAAGAAGAGCCCTCATATTCTCTGACCATTGCCCCCTCTTTGGGACGCTATAACACTGAAGCCAGAGCCGGTACGGGTAAACATTTTCCGGTAGATGTAGAAAATTTGGGCACAGCCTCTGTCGATAATATTACCTTCTCTGCAGACCTCCCTTATGGTTGGGCAGTCGAGTTTTCACCGGAGAAATTGGATTCGCTGGGGGCTTTGGATAGAGAAACCATAGATGTGACCATAGCGTCGCCGTCAGTGACTGAAGTTGGGGATTACATGATTACCCTCCGAGCCTCGGGGGCGCAGGCTTCAGCCGAGGAGATTGATATCCGGGTTACCTTGTCAGCTCCTGTCTTTGAGGAAAAGATTGAGGTGATGGCTGTCTATTCCAAGTTAGAGGCTATTGCTGGAGAGGAGTTTGCGTTTGAAGTAGAGTACAGGTTCACCGGCGCGGGTGGGGTAACAGGTGAATCCCGTGACTTTGAGTTGCGGACCACGGTGCCACAAGGTTGGGAAGCATACATGACTCCACGCTATGAAAAGGAAAAAAAGCTATCAGCTATCAGCCTTAAGCCGGGAGTTGCCTACGGTGAAAGGACAAGGGTCGTCGTTAGTGCTCCCTTCTGGCCCTTGCCTGAGCCTGGGGAATACAAGATAACCTTTGAAGCGGTCTCCGGCGAACTGAAGGACTCGGTTGAGCTTAAGGCGGTAATAACGGCTAGATATTTTCTGGCTTTGGTCCCGTCTGGAGAGCGATATGACACTAAAGCTGAAGCCGGCAGGGACAACTACTTCTCGGTAGAATTAGGGAACCTGGGCACGGCAGTTATTGAGAATATCAACTTCTCTTCGGATAAACCTCAGGGTTGGACAATCGAGTTCACGCCGGAAAAGGTAGATTTACTGGAGGCTATTGATAGTCAAACAATAGATGTTAATATAAAACCCCCGCCAGAAACTATAGCTGGGGATTACATGGTTACCTTCAGAGCCTCGGGAACGCAATATTCATCCGAGAAGCTTGCTCTCAGGGTTACCGTAGAAACCCCGACCATCTGGGGATGGGTTGGAGTAGCAGTCATATTGGTAGTAATTGGTGCCTTAGTTGTCATTTTTATGCGATTTAGTCGGCGGTAGTCAATGAGTGAAGAATTTGCCATAGAGACACAAGACCTGACTAAAAGGTATGACGGAGTTACCGTAGTTGATAGCCTCAATCTGCACATTAAAGAGAGCGAGGTATTTGGCTTGCTTGGTCCCAATGGCGCCGGTAAAACCACTACCATTCTTATGCTGCTGGGACTAACTGAGCCAGCATCCGGTACTGCCCGGGTCTTCGGATTTAACCCAACCAGGGAGCCACTTAAGGTAAAGCGCCTGGTAGGTTATCTTCCCGAAAAGGTAGGCTTCTATGATAACCTCACCGCCAGGGAAAACCTGGCGTTTATTGCCGAGCTAAATAATATTAGCTATGCCGAGGCTAATAGTAGAGCCGACGAGGCGCTGGAGGCAGTAGGTCTTAGTAAGGAAGCCGACCTGGCCGTGGGCAAATTCTCCCGCGGAATGAAACAGCGCCTGGGAATAGCTGATGTATTAGTCAAAAAGCCAAAGGTGGTCTTCTTTGATGAGCCGACGGCTGGACTTGACCCGAAGGGGATTAACCAGGTACTTGACCTGATAGCTAATCTAACGAAGATGGGGACAACCGTAGTGCTGTCTTCGCACCAGTTATACCAGGTGCAGAGGGTGTGCCACAGCATCGGCATACTATCTAAAGGCAAAATGGTAATTGAGGGTTCTATAGATGAACTTGGCAGAGAGGCTCTGGCCGGAGGGCGCTATATAATAGAGGTTGAAACCGTCCAGCCAACTCCTCAGCTCATAAATGCTATCAAAGGAATTAAGGGAGTAAAGAAAGTAGAAGCCAAGGACAATATACTTCAAATAGGCACTGATTCCGACTTGCGGGCGGCAATATCTAAAGCAGTGGTGCAAAACGATTTCCCACTAATTCAAATGAAAGTCCAGGAGTTTTCGCTGGATGATATCTATATGAAGTATTTTCGTGAAGGTTGATATATGAGAGCTATCTTGCGTAAAGAACTGGCTGACTATTTTACCAGTATCAGATTTATCATACTATTTGTATTAATATTGTTTGCTAGCGCTGCGGGACTTGTCGCTGCTTCCCAAGGCATTCGTGGGGCGAACCTGCCAGAAGGATTTGTCTTCCTGGGACTCTTTACTACTTCGGGAAATGTAATTCCATCTCTGGTTACCCTCATTATTCTGCTGGTTCCCATAATCGGCATAGCCCTGGGCTTTGATGCTATAAACAGCGAGCGCACCAGTGGTACGCTAAGCCGCATTCTATCTCAACCTATCTTCAGGGATAGTCTCATCAACGGGAAATTTCTGGCGGGTGTAGTTACTCTGTCTATCATGGTAGGCACCATGCTACTGCTGGTTTCGGGCTATGGTCTGAGCATGATTGGTGTGCCACCAACTGCCGAAGAAATCATCAGGCTTTTTATCTATCTCTTCCTCACCATTATTTTCGGAGCCTTCTGGATGGGGCTAGCTATACTTTTCTCCATATTACTCCGCAGGGTAGCTGCTTCTCTGTTGATTTCGCTCGCTTTCTGGCTATTCTTTAGCATATTTATCCTGTTGGTAGCTCCGGCGATAGCTAATGCTCTGGTTCCTACTGCTGGTGGCTCTGAAGCAGAAATAATTCGCAACACTGAATTGCGCCAAATGCTGCTGCGGTTTTCGCCGAACACACTGTTTTCTGAGGCGACTACTGCGCTGCTCCTTCCAGTAATAGTGGGAAGCTTGGGGTTAATAACCCAAAGTCAGGCGGCCTATATGTTGCCCAACCCCCTCTCTCTAGGTCAGAGTCTCCTCCTCATCTGGCCTCACATTACCAGCTTAGTAAGTTTGAGCGCTATCTGCTTTGCTATCAGTTATGTACTGTTTATGAAACAGGAAATAAGAGCTACCTAATTATAGGATTATTTATTAACCTCACCCCTCGAAGAGTCCTTCAGCCGAAGGACCTTTATCCCCCTCTCCTTGAAAGGAAAGGGGGAAAATTTTTAGAGAGGGGCGAAGCCCCTCTCTTACCTGCACCCCCTTCCCTTATTGGGGTAGGGGGATAGGTTGTTAAAAGTCTTACATAATAGACTATAGACTAGACCTTCTCGGCCTGTCTCTCAGCAATAATCTTCTGCGTGAGGTGAGCCGGCACCTCTTCATAGTGGCTGAACTCCAGCGTATGACTCCCTCTTCCTTGGGTCATTGACTTCAGGTCAATTGCATAGCGCAGAACCTCAGCCAGTGGCACTTGAGCCTCAATAACATTGGTATCACCCATGGGATTCATCCCCGCCACCCGAGCTCGCTTGGTATTAAGGTCGCCAATAATATCCCCAGTGAGGTCACCAGGAACGGTTATCTTTATATTCATTATAGGTTCTAATAGAATCGGCTGGGCTTCTGATAATCCCTTCTTCAGCGCCTGTGCTCCGGCAATCTTGAAGCATATTTCTGAGGAATCAACAGGGTGAAAGCTCCCATCATACAGTGTTGTCTTTATGTCCACCACCGGGTAGTGAGCCAGCACCCCATCTTGAATCGCCTCATTGACTCCCTTTTCTACTGCCGGGATATAATTTTTGGGTATGGCACCACCTACTATCTTTTTGGCAAACTCATGGCCGCTACCACGTGGCAAAGGCTCCAACTTCAGGAAAACATGACCGTACTGCCCGTGTCCTCCGGTTTGTTTTTTGTGCTTATACTCAGCTTGAGCCGACGCAGTAACGGTCTCTTTATATGGAACCTTGGGGGTTTCCAACTTCACACCCACGCCAAATTTGCGCTGCATCTTGTCTGCCGCCACTTCAACGTGGGTCTCACCAAGTCCATATAGAATGGTCTCACCAGTATCAGCCTCCCTGTGCACCCGAAGAGTAGGGTCTTCCTCAGCTGACCTAGATAATGCTTCTCCCAGCTTGTCCAAGTCGGCTTTGGTTTTGGGATAAACCGCCTCGCCAAAAATGGGCTCAGGGAATAGAATGGGGACAATTTTCAATGGCTTGTCCTGACGGCATAATGTATCACCGGTGCTGGTTAGGCTCAATTTGGCTACGGCTCCTATGTCTCCGGCGCTGATTTGAGACACTGGTTCCTGAGCCTTGCCCCTCAGCATAAATAGCTGACCTATCCGCTCTGTCCCACCTCGTGCCGCGTTCCACACCTGAGAATTGCTATCAATAGCACCGTTGTAAACCCGAAAGTAGGTAAGTTTACCGACATACGGGTCAGCACTGGTCTTAAACACCAGGGCAGCTAAAGGAGCCTCCTGGCTGGGCTCAATCCTCTGCTCGGCTGAATCAGTAGTAATAATTACTTCCCGCTCCTTAGGTGATGGTAGATAGTCATAAACCGCATCCAGCAGCCAGTTAATCCCTACATTTTGCAGTGCCGAGCCGGCTAAGACGGGTACAATACTGCCACTTACTGTTGCCTGCCGTAAGCCCGTCTTAAGTTCCTCCAGGCTGAGTTCCTCACCACCCAGATACTTCTCAATGAGCTTATCATCAACTTCAGCCACTGCCTCCACCAGCTTCTCTCGAAGGGAATCGACCTGAGTTTGTAGTGATGATGGTATCTCCGACTCCTTCGCCGGAGAACCGATATAGCTTTTCATTGTCAACAGGTCAATTATCCCCTGGAAATTATTGTGGGCACCTATAGGTAACTGCACCGGCAGGCATCTACGGCCAAACTTAGACTGGACTTCTTCCATAGTTCGGTAGAAATCGGCATTTTCGCGGTCCATCTTATTAACGAAGATAAGGCGAGGCAGCTTAGCCTCCTCGCAGTACCCCCACACCTGTTCGGTACCAACTTCAACACCGGAGGCAGCACAGAGCACAATTATTACCCCTTCGCTAACACGTATCGCCGCTCTAACCTCACCGACAAAATCAGAATAACCGGGGGTATCAATAAGATTGATCTTGGTGTCCTGCCACTGGCAGGGAAGGAGAGACAGGTTAATACTAATCTTCCGCTTTACTTCATCAGGGTCATAATCCGAGGTACTAGAACCATCATCAACCTTACCTAATCGTTTGATTGCTCCGGCAGCAAACAAAATTGCTTCCGCGGCTGATGTCTTGCCGGCACCAGCATGGGACAATAAAACGGTATTCCTGATATTCTCCAGTCCATATTGCTGCATATAAATTACCTACTCTCTAGAGATTATTCGGCACTATTATACTCGCAGTCAGGTGGACTCGGCAAGTTGGTCGGGGGTTAGCGGGCGCGTCTTCTTCTAAACAGGGACATAAACCAGAGTAGGCCAATTACGCCAAAGAACGGAAATGGGAGGGATGAGCTGCCCCCACCAGTTTTGGTAACCGCAGTTACCGGTGCGGTGGTTTTTTTGGCCGGGGCTATTGCCTCTTCGGATATTTCGTAGGCAGCTAGCTCGACATTAATGAAATCTTTAGGTACCCAGCCAAATGGGTTGTTTTTACCTGTTGCCTCAGCCCAGACCCAGCCTGACTCACCCCCCAGCTCAAAAACCGTGGCCTTTTTATACTCGGGCAGGTAAACCAAGGCCGCGGTATGACCCTCGCCGACTATTATAGATGAGCGGTACCCGGCACCTTTATACATAACGGCTAGTAATACAGCACTATCTTCACAATCACCATGCGCAACTCCATTCTGTTGGATAGTAGTCGCTAGCTCATCGGCATTTTGGGCGAACTCATCATGCTTAAACTGGTCTACATCTGCGGTATAGTTCACTCTATCCCGCACAAAGTAAAATAGCTTTTCGGCTCTTTGTAGTTGGTCCGGGTATTTATCAGCCAGCTGCTTACCCAAACTGTAGGCTGAGTTGACCTCTTCCCCCAGGCTCTCAAAGGCTATAACCGGACGAAACCCTGTCCTGGATATCTGGTAAAAGCCGTCTTCGCCGGCGGCTCTGGTTCTACTTATTCCCCAGTCATCAAATATGTCACCATTTACCTCGCGGAAACCTGCCGATGGAGTTGCCGAAGCATAACCAGTAGCAGTTAACCCGGCTATCAATACCAGTATCAAGCTTACTACAACCTTAAATTTTTTCATAATGGTGTGGTTAGTGCCGCATGGAGTATCAAGCCAAAGAAAACGAGATAGCCAAAGACATGGATACCCACTGCCACCGGATCCTGGGCAATGCCGGCAAAAGGTATTTTGGGTGTTAGCTTATCAACAAAGTAGAAAAGGGCTATCCCTACAATTAGACTTACCAGAAAGCTTATTGCTAATAGCCCTAGCCTTCTAAAATCAAAAAAGTATCCGAGTAGTGGGCCGCCAATCACAGTTGGTGCGGTAATAGTCCCGTGGATGACAAGACCGATCAGGATAAAAAAGCCAGCAATGAATAGCCCGGTGGCAACCGGACTCTCTCCAATGCGCTGGCGGTGAGGAATATGCGGGGTAAGAGCATCTAGTGCCCTAACTCCAAGCCAGGCAAGAATAGTACAGATAAGGACCAGCCATACGGTTCTAGCCATCCATATTAGCACCATCAGCCAAAAGGGAACTGCTAAACCTAGTTCGTTCATAAAATGTCCTCCCTCACATTAGGATAGAAACAATGGCGTGATATATGTCTCAATGATAGCTGCTGGCAGAAGCAAGGCGCAGGCTATCAGGAGATACCTTAAATTCTGTTTCAGGCCGGGCAGTAGTAAATCCTTCTTCTTCTTCTTTGAAACTAGGGCTACTATTGTTAGTGCACCGAAGCTAAGGGCTGCTGCCTCACCCATGATTAGAGCCGGGAGTTCAAAAATACCGTGGGGTAGTAAACCAGCTAATAGAAGACCGAGTGATTCTTCCTGAACTACGGCTACCGAGATGAAAGAGATAAGCCAGCCATTGACAGTTAAAGCCAGGATAGGTACCAGGCAAAGAATTGGACTGAATACGAAGCTTATCAGCAGGACGGAAACATTCTTAAGAAAGATAAATATGGCAGTGGTTATTTGGAACGGTTCTAAGATAGCTGCCAGCTCTCTAATGGCAGCCAGGTCTTCACTAAAAAGTTCGGCGATGCTAACCGGCGTCGCCAAACCTGATGCAATACCGACACCAAATAAACCAATAGCAACGAAAATCCACCTTTTATAGCTCATATAAGCAGCCTCTCCTGATTAGCGCCCGTATTTATCATAAAAGACAATTTCAGCAAGTTCTTTTCTTGGTCTCGGGTCCTTGGTCTCGGCAGGGTAACCAAGGGGGGCCATCTCTACCACACAATAACCCTCCGGTACCTCTAAAATGTTTGCCGCTTTTTTGGCATCAAAAAGCCCGACATGCACTGTGGCCAACCCCAGCGAGCGGGCAGCTAATACCAGGTTTTGCATGGCTAACGCCACATCAAACATAAACCAGTCGCCCTTATCTGTGGCTGGCACTCCATTATCGTAGCCTGATTTACCCAGCTCAGCGCAGGCTACAATTACCACTGGCGCATTTCTAACGGCATCCATGGCTGGATTAGTGGCATTTAAGGTATTGGCAAGTCTACTTTTTATGTCGCCATTCCGCACCACGATAAATCGCCAGCATTGGGTATTAGCCCAGGACGGTGCCCAATGGGCAGCTTCCAGAACCGTCTCTAAAGTTTTGTCATCTATCGGGTCAGTCTTATATTTACGAATACTTCTCCTGGTTCTAATTGCTTCCAGAACTTCCAATGTTATCTCCTTATAACCAGACTTCTTATTCTTCCCAGGCATTCTTGCCGATAAGGGAGACAAAGCGGCAGCCACCTAAATTCTGAACTTTATTATTCTTTTTATGTTTGGTGATTTTACATAATTCCTGCAAGTAGCGGGAGCCCACCGGAATTACCATCCGTCCACCAATGGCTAATTGAGCTAGAAGGTCAGGCGGCACCCTTGGCGCACCAGCGGTAACCATTATGGCATCATAGGGTGCCCCCCCCAGCCACCCCAGGGTTTCCTCAGCTAGGTGTATCTCAATATTGCTATAGCCTAGGCTATTCAGTACGTGCTTGGCTGCCTTAGCCAAAGGGGGCAAACGCTCTACTGTAATCACTAACCCGGCTAACTCAGCAAGAATAGCTGCCTGATAGCCACTGCCGGTGCCTATTTCCAGCACTTTTTCACTGCCAGTAAGTTCCAGCGCCTCGGTCATAAGAGCAATAATAAAAGGTTGTGAAATTGTCTGCTCCAACCCAATAGGCAGTGGAATATCTTCATAGGCTAGGCGCCGACTTTCTGGTGGCACGAAACGTTCCCGGGGCATACGGGCCATAACGGCTAATACCCGCTTATCTTTAATCTCGGTACTAAGGTGCTCAATTAACCTGGCTCTTGCTGCTTCAAAATCCATAATAACCGTCAGGACAAGGTTAGGATATAACTAAAGCTAGCACAATGAGAATGGACAACATTATCCCGGCCAGAATACCGAATCTTCGCAGCTCGGCAACTATATAGGGGTATCGGGCTGGGGGTAGTTTTGCCATCGGGGTTGGTACACTTACTGGGGGAGCTGACAACGGGGGAGAGACAACCGACTTACTGGTTTGAGCAACTGCTCGCTGCTGGGCAGCCGTAGCTGAAAAGCTCTGCCGATTCTTCTTTCTTTTGCTTTGGAGTATCTTGATGCGTCGTGATTTTTTAGGCATTTAGCACTTCCTCTACTCGTAACCAGAATTCTTTGCACGCTGCTTAGCTCTGGGGTGGGACTTTTCATAGGTGCGCCGGATATGCTCTGTGGTTAGATGGGTATAAACCTGCGTGGTAGATATGTTGGCATGCCCCAGCAATTCTTGAACCGCTCTTAGGTCGGCGCCACCACTCAACATATGAGTAGCAAAGCTATGCCTCAGGGTGTGGGGACTGATTTGAGTGCCTAAGTTGGCTGATTTAGCATACTCTTTCAGCTTTTGCCAGAAGCCCTGTCTGGTCAGCCTATCCCCACGGGGATTGAGGAAAAGAGCCGGCCCTTCCTTGTTATGTGCCAGTTTAGGGCGGGTTTCCTCTACGTATTCTTTTACCGCTCTGGCCGCCTGTTCATAAATGGGGATAACGCGCTCCTTATGCCCCTTACCAAAGCAGCGCACATAGCCGCCTTCCGTGTCTACATCACCCAGGTTCAAGGACACCAGCTCGCTTATTCTCATACCACTGGCATATAGTAACTCCAGCATCGCCTTATCCCTTTTCGCCTCTAATGTGGACAGCTTGGCTGGCTGGTTCAACAATTGGCGAACCTGGCTGATTGAGATGGGCTTAGGTAATGACTTCCCCACGCTGGGCGAACTCATATTCTCTGTTGGGTCGGTCTTGATAATACCCTCAGCTACCTGAAAGCCGAAGAAAGACCTGGTGGCAGCTACTTTGCGGGCTATGGTGGTAGGGACATAGCCTCTCTCCTTAAGATCAAGCATATAGCTCAGCATTCCCTGCCGACCGAAATTTGCCCATGATGGCACCAACCCTTGCTTGGTAGCTTCTGCCTCAGCAAAGCCAGCTAATTGATGCAGGTCATTCCGGTAGGCAACTATCGTGTTCTCCGAAAAACCTTTCTCCACCGCCAGATAATTCAGAAAACTGTTAATTTCTTCTCTCAACATGCCACCTCACTATTAGATAATTTACTTAATCAGCGAATGAATTTTACCACTTTCCCCACCATGTGTCTAGTTTATGTCAACATATCTGCACAAGTTAATCACACTTTTCGCATTTTTCCTAAATGCAGTCTGAATCTTCATAACATGCCTGATAAACCTATAAAAGAGCTACAGAAACGGTTTAACAACCTATCCCCCTGACCCCCTTCCCTTAAGAAGGGAAGGGGGAACATAGGTGAGAGAGGGGCGTTAGCCCCTCTCCTTTTAAGGAGAGGGGGATAAAGGTCCTTCGGCTGAAGGACTCTTCGAGGGGTGAGGTTAATATAATAAATAATCTCAAAAGAGCCAAGGGGGGAAAACGCTTATCAGGTTCTTGTCGGCTTGAGGATATCACCGTGCTTTATACTACTAATTACCTATGACCAAAAAGCTATTGTAAATAGAGAGGAGGCTATATAAGATAGTCTTGCGAAGAAGGTTCGTAATTAAAAGAGGAGCCGAGCTAGCGATGCCAAATATTCCTTTAAAAGAGCCTCGGACCAGGTTGCGAAAGCATTTGCCCCAGCCTGAAGCCTTACAGTTGATTTCGGAGGCAATGGCTAGGCAATACACCGCCATACCCCTGGAGGTAAATGGTGATGTCCTGCAGGTAGCCATGGCAAACCCGGCAGATATCCTTGCCTTAGAGGCTTTGGCAACCCAGAGCCAGATGCGCATAGAGCCCGAGATAGCTGGTGCTGAGGAAATTCAAGAGGCTATTGACTTCAATTATCAGTCCTACGATGAAATAGAGAGGCAGATTTCAAGCATCTCGTTACCGAGTGAGACAATTGAAGAGCGAATTAGACTGGATACTGTTACCGATGCCCCGGTAGCCCGGGCTCTCACCCTTATTATAGATGAAGCGGTAAAAGCTCGTGCCTCTGACATTCATCTTCAGCCACAGGAAGATAAACTGCGAGTGCGCTATCGCATTGATGGCGCCCTGCACGATATGCTTTCCCTGCCTCTGGCGACGGCTACCCCGCTTATTTCTCGAATTAAAATCCTGGCTAATATGAATATCGCCGACCACCATCGTCCTCAGGATGGTCAGTTCTCCGTTAAAACGAAAGGGCGTCGGTCAATAGATATTCGGGTTGGAATTATAGCCACTGTCTATGGTGAGTCGGTAGCGTTGCGGCTTCTCGATAAATCCAAAGCTATTATGAGCCTATCAGAACTGGGTTTTCTTCCCGAAAGTCTGGCAAAGTACGAAGAGATGCTTAAAGTTCCCTACGGTATGATTTTAGTCAGCGGTCCTACCGGGGCTGGTAAGACCACCACACTTTATGCTTCAGTCAATTGCCTTGACCACCATGGACGCAACATCATTACTATTGAAGACCCGGCAGAGTATCGGTTTAAGAATATTAGCCAGATTCAGGTTAATCCCCGAGCTGGTCTTACTTTTGCCAGCGGACTTAGATCCATACTGCGTCTTGACCCCGATGTGATATTAGTCGGTGAGATACGTGATGCCGAGACAGCAAATATTGCTATCCAGTCGGCTCTCACCGGGCATCTGGTGCTATCTTCAGTCCATGCCAATGACGCTGTAGGCGTAGTCTTCCGCCTCCTTGATTTAGGTGTCGAACCATTTCTGGTATCCTCAGCGCTTATCGGTGTGGTTGCGCAGCGAATGGTGCGATGCACTTGCCCCGATTGCGCTCGCCCGGCTGTTGCCCCCTTGATAGAGCAGATGACCTATAAGAAAGAAATCGGTGAGGAACGAAAGGAATTCCTCTATGGTAGCGGTTGCAAATCATGCGCTCATACTGGCCATCAGGGGCGAACCGGAATTTTTGAAATACTGCACGTGAGCGACGAGATAAGGGCAACGCTGCTCAATGGCACTACCGCTACTCAGCTACGAACCCAGGCAATTAAAGAGGGAATGATACCTTTGATTAGAGATGGGATGTTAAAAGCAAAAGCAGATGTTACTACCCCTTCCGAAGTCCTGCGTAATGCCTATACTGTAGACTAGTAACAGGTCATCTAATATCACCAGAGAGAAGCCCAAGATGAAATGCATTGGAGGTGGTGTTTAAATAGTTTATCAATATATAGCCTGTAACGAGAGTGGAGAGGTAGTCAAAGGCAAATTATCGGCGGCAAGCGAAGAGGCAGCCACTGAAGTGTTAAGCTATGCCGGTTACCAGACAATTAACCTAAAACAGTTTGTCCCGTTTTTTAGCCTGGACAGGCTATTGGAAAGCTTGTCCCAGGTAAAGCCAGCCGAGGTAATACTCTTCTACCGCAATCTAGCCTTGCTTCTTGAATCTGGCGTAGACATCGTTACCTCTCTGGAGCTGTTGCGGGACCAAGCCTCCAACCACGCACTAAAGAGAGTTTTGGGTGAAGTAATCTCAGACCTTCGCGGTGGCAATCAGTTCTCGTCAGCTCTGGGCAAGCATCCTGGAGTCTTTTCTCCGGTTTATTGCCAGCTAGTGGGCGTGGGTGAACAGAGCGGCGGTCTTGAGACAGTGCTAAGGCAGATAGCTGATTATATGGAGAAGGAAGCTGCTGCCACCAAGGAAATTAAGAACGCCCTTATGTATCCTATCATTACTGCTATTGTAACTATTGTGGTGATAGGTATACTGGTCACCTTTGTTTTACCAGGTTTTGGTAGTTTATATAGCGCTCTTGGAGTTGATTTACCACTTCCAGTCAGGATACTCACTACTATTGCCAGCAAGGCTCAGAGTAATGGACTTTATCTTCTGTTGGCAGTATTTATTGCCGCTGGCTCGGTTCTTATCTATATCAAGACTCCAGGTGGCAGGTACAAGCGGGATAAATTGTTCCTCAGCCTGCCAGTAGTGGGGCGAGTGAATCACCTTGGTGAGCTTGCCCGCTGTTGTCGAAGCATATCCCTATTGTTCCGTGCCGGCCTGCCCTTAACTGAAGTTATGTCCATGGTTATTAAGGGCAGTGGTAATAGAGTAATGGCTAAGGCGCTTATTGATGTCCAGCAAGGTATGGTCAAAGGTGAAGGCTTATCCCGGCCAATGGCAAAGAACAAACTTTTTTTACCGATGATGGTACAGATGGTCAGGGTCGGTGAAGAAACCGGTAACCTTGATACTACTTTGCTGGCGGTAGCTCGAAGCTACGAGACTGAAGTCGAAGATAGGACCCGTTCCCTCATCGCGCTTATTCAACCAGCCATGACGCTGATTATCGGTGGGATAATCGGTCTTATTGCCTTATCCTTGACTTCAGCTATGTATTCTATGTATGGAGGGTTCTAGCTCAGGATAAAGGACTTGGTCAGGGGAGGACAATGCGACTGTTTAGAACTTCAAACTTATTTGCTCGCCGTGAACGAGGAACAACCCTCATTGAAACAGCGGTGGCTTTGGCTGTTCTAGGTGCGATTGCTGTCACCTTTCTCAGTGGTCTGGCTACCACCACCAAAGTTGTCGGTCTCACCGATGAGCAAACTACCGCCGAAAGCCTGGCTCAAAGTCAAATGGAGTGGGTTAAGAATGCTGGCTATTCATATAACGCCACTGCCTATTCCCCGGCATCAATGCCCGGTGGCAAGGATTATATTAACTATTCAGCTATAATTACCGCCGAGCCTTTACATGACCCCGATGACGGCATCCAGAAGATAACCGTTACCGTTAAACGTTCTGATAAAGAGGTAATTAAACTAGAGGGTTACAAGGTGGATAGATGAAGCAAGCTGAAAAGGGTTTCACTTATGTTGAGCTGGTAATTGCTATCACTATTATGGCTCTTGTCGGTACTGCGGCGGCGGCAGCTACGTTTCAGGTATTCCGGGG
>JABUBO010000311.1_pt1 | contig 15276 bp, 15 predicted proteins | sample 7240361 | NCBI WGS metagenome assembly JABUBO01 (sample SAMN07256346, study PRJNA390944) | subsurface metagenome | isolation source: Methane hydrate marine sediment | place: Pacific Ocean: Eastern North Pacific, ODP site
AGTAGCAGATTGCCCATGGTGGTTACCACTTGCCTTACTCTAGACGAGATTGAGTCCAGAATCAGCTCACGAATGGTAGATCCAAAATTAAGTTTGGTATTCAACATCATTGCTCCTGATTATCGTGGTGACATAGAACCCATTCGGCAAGCCGGGCGCTCATCACGAAAACGCTATTCCTAGGGACCATTCTATTGCAATAAGCAAACATCGTTGTTAGAATAACCCGACGTTATATGGGCGATTCAGAAGCAGTAAATTTGCCGGTTCTGGTTCTTAATCAGAGCTGTGAGCCATTGAATTTGTGTCGTGTGCGCCGAGCCATAATTTTGACCCTTTATGGTAAAGCTGAAGTGTTAGAAAACAGCAGAGGAGAGATTCATTCCGCAAGGCAGATTTTTCAAATACCCTCGGTAATACGTCTTGCTTATTTTATTAGGCGTCCTTATCGAGAAAGAAAGTTAACCAAGGTCGAGGTATTCATCCGTGACCAATATACTTGCCAATATTGTGGCAAGCAAACCAGGGAACTTACTTTAGATCATGTAATTCCAAGACAGCGTGGTGGGGAGCATGCTTGGAAGAACGTGGTTAGTGCTTGTAAAGTGTGCAACCGCCGTAAGGGTGGGCGAACACCTGAGGAAGCAGGAATGAGCTTGCTATGTTCTCCACGCATCCCTCACCACAATGGGTTCTATATTCCCTATCATTACCTGAATAGCCATAGCGAGTGGCGAAAGTATATTCCTGAATAAATACGACTTGCCTTGTTCAGGTTAGCTCATTGAGTGATACTTCTCTAACAGTCTGGTCATTGAGCTTTATTGTCACTGTTTCTTTTAAGGGATTGGTGCTAACCACTGTGCCTTCCCCAAAAGGTGTTGAGACCTCCTGATTTACTCGAGGCATTTTCTCCTTCATAGCTGCATATTGCTTGCTTTCATAGCTGAGGCAGCACAGGAGTCGCCCACAAATTCCAGAGATTTTCATGGGATTCAAGGATAACCCTTGCTCTTTAGCAATTCTGATGGATACTGGTGTAAATTCGGTGAGAAAGTTCTGGCAACATAGTGGACGGCCACATTTCCCCAGCCCCCCGATCAATTTGGCTTCATCTCTAGGACTTACTTGTCTCAACTCCACTCTTGTTTTGAGTCTCTGGCTTAGTTTTCGAACTAGCTCTCTGAAGTCGATTCTTGTTTGGGCACCGAAGTATATAGTTAAGTGCTTACCATCGAGGTTATAGTGAGCCACAAGGGGTTTCATTGCTAAATCAAGCTCACTAACGAATTCCTTACACCTATTGAGCGCTTCACTTTCTTTGTGGTGATGCTGCTCAGCTTTCTGTAAATCTTCCGGTTGTGCCTGGCGCATCATTTTGGCTAATCGTTTTGGGGGATGTTTTGCCTGCTGAGCCTCGGCAATAACCACTTTAGCTAGGTCTGCTCCGTGCTCTGTGTCCAATACTATGTAATCATTAAGTTCTACTTTGATTTCAGCAGTATCGCAATAGATTACCTTGCCCTTAGGTTGAAGATAAACTCCGACTATCATAGGCTAACATTCCACCTTTGGCATGTTAAGCATCACCCATTCCAATAATAAGCGTACATTTATGTTTTTGCTTAGTTGCTCTTTTAGCAAATATAAATCTGCAATGAAGCCATTGATTTCGCGCATGGTCAAATTGCTTGCCTTTTGTTGCAAAGTAGCTTTATAGTCTGTATTGGTGATAAGTTCCTCGCAGCTACCCCGAATAAGCATCAAGTCACGCCACCAATCAATCCAGTCTTCTATAATTTCTATCACGGATCTCCGCTGTCGATTGAATTGAATAGCCCACTCTTGGGCACAGGCAAAGCGCTGTTCTAAATTAGCAGTAAGTAGCGAGACAAATTTATTAATATTTTGAGTTCGCTGAGAAAGTAAATTATCATCTTTCACGGCTGATATTGCCCAGCCGAGGCAACCGTGGCTCAGTCGGGCTAAAAGATTTGCTTTGTTGGGAGCAATGTCATACTGGTCTACAAGTATTTTTTGCATCTCCTTCATGGGCAGAGGCTTGAATTCGAGCCTTTGACATCGAGAGATAACCGTGGGTAGAAGGCGATTTTCCTCACTCGCTAGCAACAACCAGATGACTTTGGGTGGTGGTTCTTCCAAAATTTTGAGTAAACAGTTTGCTGCTTCAATGGATAAGTATTCGGCATCATCGATGATGAATACTTTATATTTACCTTCGTATGGTGGCAGGTTAGCTAAATGCTGAAGCTCTCGAATGGTATCGATGCTGATTTCGGCACTTAAGTTCAGGTGCGTGAGAATGACATCGGCATGCTTTTCCTGGGCAATTCTGCGACAAGAATGGCATTGACCACAGGGTGGTTCACTTGCATCGCAATTCACCGCCTGTGCTATGTTAACAGCCAGAGTTCCTTTCCCTATGTGCCGTGGACCTGTTAGGAGATAGGCATGTGCGATGTTACTTTGTTTAAGATTTTGTTTTAACAAAGATAGAAGTCTGTCTTGTCCAATTACTTGCCACATGTCAAATTGTATCTAAGCTCATTAAATCTTGATAGGTTTCGCGGCGACGGATAAGAGTTGCTTTGCCTTCATTCACCATAGTTATGGCTGGTCTGGGCAAGGCATTATAATTACTCCACATCGGGATGGAATAAGCGCCGCAACCCGGGACAGCTATAATATCATCTGGAAAAACCGAAGCCAGATTAGTGTCTCTCACTAGAATATCTCCTGATTCGCAAAGCTTACCAGTAATGGTAACGATCTCGCTCTCTTCGTCTAAAACTTTGTTGGCTACCAGAGCTTCATGTTTAGCTCCGTAAAGGGCAGGACGGATGTTATCACTCATGCCACCATCGATACATATGTATTTTCTTATGCCCGGTATCTCCTTTATCGCTCCAACCTTATATAATGCTACTCCAGCTTGGGCGACAATGCGTCTTCCTGGCTCGATGATAAGTTTGGGATGGTCTAGTTCAAATTGGGGAATAAGCTCGTTCAGCTTACCCGCTATAGCTTGAGCATATTCAGCTATATCAGGCGCTTTAGAATCCAAGGAATATCGGACAGCAAAACCTCCCCCAACGCTAAATTCATCGAATTGAAAGCTGTACTTTCGCTTCATTTGTCGAATGAAGCTGAGGACGAGCTCTATAGCTAACTGGTAGGGTTCCAGCTCAAATATAGGGGAACCAAGGTGAAAATGAAACCCTACCAGATTAATGTTGGAGGCTGATGTAGCTTGACTTACAGCTTCCTCAGCTTGTTCTGTGGCCAGGGGGAACCCAAATTTGCTGTCTAATGTTCCTGTAGTGGTATATTTGTGGGTATGGGGATCAACTCCAGGAGTGATGCGGAGTAAAATATCCTGCTTGATACCTTTTTCATAAGCTAGTTTATCAAGCAATTCAAGTTCGTAAAGATTATCTACTACAACTCGTCCAATGTTCCAATCGAGAGCTAGTTCCAGCTCTTCCAATGTCTTGTTATTACCGTGGAAATAAACTTTGCTTAGCGGGAAGTCTACAGAATGAGCAATGGTAAGCTCTCCACCAGAAACAACATCAAGTCCAAGACCTTCTTGGTCGATGAGGGCGGCTAATGCTCTGTTAAGAAAGGCTTTAGACGCGTAAATGACTAATGTGTTCGGATAGTATTTGTGGAATTCAGCGGTAAACTGGCGGCATTTATAGCGAATGGTGAACTCGTCGAAGACATAGAGAGGTGTGCCAAGTTCCTCTGCTAAGTCAACGGTATCGCAGCCGCCAATACAGAGATGCCCCTGATTATTTACTTCAGCAGTAAGCGGGAAAAGGGAAAGTTTAGGCGAAATTTTTGTATTCAATTTGACTCTAGAATGTTACCATAAATTTTTCTATTCAATCTATTTGCCAATTCCATTATATCCTTCTTTCTGGTAATTTGCTCAACCCAGTCTTTGGGTATGTTTTCGTAGCCATAGTATATTCCTGCTAGCCCTCCCGTAACTGCGCCTGTTGTATCAGTATCACCTCCAAGGTTTACTGCATTGAGCACTGTTTCAGCGTACGAATTGTTGTTGAGAAGACACCACAGACTAGCCTCAAGCGTATCTATGACATAGCCGCTTGACTTTATTTCGTCGTCAGTGAGCTTTGAAATATCGGCTTGTAGAATTCTGGCGAAATTATTTACTTCCACGCAGTATGGCGCTTTTCTATAGAAATCTACGATAGTTGCTTTCATGCTCTGGTATGCTAATTTTGGCTTATCTCCTTTAAGGAGGTTGATTGCTAGTTGGATATAGATGCCACAAGCCATTTGTGACCTTGGATGAGCATGGGTAATAGAGGATACCTGATGGATTTTTTCAAATTTTTTGGAAGCCTCGGCATTTTGGAGATAATATGCTAATGGCAAAATTCTCATCAGTGAGCCATTTCCATTGTCATATTCGCTTTTACCACCGGCTTCTTCGGGGTTTACACCTTTTCTGAGGCGGAAAATAGCCTGTCGAGTTGTGTTTCCGACACCAAAGGCTTTCCCATATGGAGTCCAATAACCTTCGTAAAGCCACTTACAAAATTTACGGGCAATATCGTCCAGATTAAAGCCTTGACATAAACTATCGGCTAAGCAGAAAGTGAGCGAGCTATCATCTGACCATGTCCCCACCAGCTGATTGTAAACGCCATAGCCAACCATAGTGGTTACCGGATTTCTCTTCAATTCATCTCTGGAGCAGGACTCGAAAGGAACACCAAGCGCATCGCCAATACATAGTCCAGACAAACCCCCAAGCACTTTATTTCTTTTCATCTTCACCCTTTTTGTTGCCAACTTTCTCGTTTTTAGTAATGTGGTGACCAAACAAGGTGGTCCTGAAGGTTGTTTCTAGTTGACTATGTATGTTTCTAACCGATGTTGAGAGAAAGTAGATTAAGATAGCAAGGAGTATGATGGGAGCAGCAATGGCAAAAGAACCAAGAGAAAGGAGACTGATAATCAGCGGGATAGACCATATGGCCAGAAGTATCGAGAATGGAACCATAATACTGCTTCTAATGATGGTACGCAGTGTCTCCTGATTCAACGTGCTGGTTGATGACCGTCGTGAGAGCAAATATTTTATCGTTTCATCTATTAACAGTCGAAGATTGCGCCAAAAGGCTATTAAGGGAGGAACGCACAGAACCAAGATGAGGAAGCTAATTAGCAATCCCAGTATATCGGGGCGCAAGTGAATAAAAGTGGCGATATTACCCACGAATTGAACAGCAATTGTTCCTATACCAATGAGGACTACTATAAGCAAGAAGTTGACAATTACATTTCTTCCCGAATGCTGGATTTCCTGGGCTGGTTTGCTTCGGCTAGAGAAAGCGTTGCGGATACCATGCAGCCAATTTGAGAAGCTTGCCTCGTATCTCTTAATCGGTTCAGAGGCTCTACGGTTTAGCAAGTCTGTTATTGGGTCAGCCAAGCGTGTGATATATGGTGTGGTAAAAGACGTAATTGCCGTCGTTGCTACTACTACGGGATAAAGTAGCGGTATCACAGCGCCGCTATCTACACCGGTTTTGGCTATGGCAAGTGAAAACTCACCTGCCTGTGGCATACTTGTTCCTACTCGCAAGGATGTCCTACCAGTGAACCCACAAAGAAATGTGCCCAGGGTATTGCCAAGGATTTTACCTAAGATGAAAATGGCAGAGGTAGCCAGCGCAAGAAAGATGAAGCTTTTAAATTGGAGGATATTGATAAGCATTCCTATCGATACGAAAAATAGGGCAGCAAACATGTCACGGACGGGAGTCACTACTTGGTCGATCTCTTTAGAATGCTTTGTATCACCGATTATGGCGCCTATCAAAAAAGCACCGGCAGCTACAGATAAGCCCAGATACTTGCTAAACAAAGCCATAATGAAACACAGACTTATGCTGGTGATTAGCAAAGCTTCTCTGGAATGGAAGCGGTGGGTGAATTCGATTATCCTGGGAACCAATAGGGCGCCGAAACCTAAGGCGGCAGCAACAAATATGATTAGCCTAAGCACCAGAGAACCGATGTCGCCAAAAGTAGCAACCCCAGTGGTAGCTATACCGCAAAGCACAGCGATGATTACTACAGCGGCGAAATCCTCGACCACCAGGATGCCCACTATGAGTTTTGAGGAAAGTAAGTTCTGCCTTCCCATATCTCGAAGTATCTTGACGATTATTGCCGAACTGCTTATGTGCATAACAGCCCCGAGGAAGATAGAGTCTAACGTTGACCACCCAAAAAGCTGTCCCAATCCATAGCCCAGGGCGAACATGGTAAATATTTCGATGCCCCCAATTATTGGTGCTGCTAGCCCTACTGCCCTGATTTTGCTCCAGCTAAACTCAAGACCTATACCGAATAAGAGCAATACAAGCCCCAGGTCAGCTAGTAACCGTATGGTGTCAATATTTTCCACCAGTGGAATTGGGAGGGTATAAGGACTGATAATAAGCCCGGCCATTAAATATCCCAGTATGGGAGGCTGACGCAGCCGGCGGAATAGGAGCGTAACCCCACCAGCTACCGCCATTATAATGGCAAAATCTTTGACCAGACTGAATTCTTCCACCGCGTGTTAAAAGACAGCTTTCTACAGGGCAATGGTAATACAAGGGAGGACCTGTGGCAATTGTGCTCTTTTTGTTGACGAAGAGCATGGACCACAGTAGAATTTGAGGCAAATGTACACTAAAACTGTTCTTGACAACGGATTAAGGGTTATTACCAGTGCTATGCCTCATACTCGTTCAGTATGCCTCGCTTTTCTTATTGGTGCCGGCTCTTGTTATGAAAGTGAAGGAGAGGCGGGCATTTCTCATTTTGCTGAGCATATGTATTTCAAAGGCACAAAGCGGAGGCCCACGGCTAAAGAGATAAGTCAGGATGTTGAGGGCGTAGGTGGCATAATCAATGCTGGCACGGATAAGGAAATGACCGTTTTTTGGTGCAAAGTAGCGGATGCCCATTTTCCTGTAGCTTTGGATGTGCTATGCGATTTGCTGCGCAATTCTCGTTTCGATTCCAATGATATAGAACAAGAACGCCGAGTCATCATTGAAGAAATAAATATGCACATGGATATTCCTCAACAGCGAGTGAATATGCTTATTGATGAGCTTTTATGGCCTGACCAGCCTTTGGGGCGTGAAATCATCGGCAGTAAGAAAACTTTAGCTACGATAACCAGAGAACGGATGTTAGGATACATCACTCATCGATATTTGCCCAATGATACTGTGATTAGTATTGCCGGTAATATACAACCTGATGAAGCATTAGGTCGCATCGAGGCGCTGTTTCATGACTGGTCTGCGGGTCAGGTATCGGCGGGTTATGTGACAAATAGTGGGCAAGACACACCGAGGTTACGTATCGAGCACAAGAATAGTGAACAAGTGCATCTTTGTTTGGGTGTCCATGGATTCTCTCGTTTCCATCCACGACGTTTTGCTCTTGACCTGCTGAACACAGCGTTTGGAGTGGGAATGAGCAGTCGCTTATTCACTGAGATCCGAGAGAACAAAGGGCTGGCATATGACATACATAGCTATGTGGAGCATTTCCTTAATTCAGGGTCATTTGTTATCTACGCCGGTGTGGACACAAATAAGGCAGAAACTGCCATTGCCGCCGTAGTTGAGGAGATAGCCAAGTTAAGGCAAGGAATCACTGCAGATGAGCTTCGCAGAGCCAAAGAGCTATCAAAGGGCAGGTTGCAACTTCGGCTTGAGGACAGTCAAAATATGGCTTTATGGCTGGGTGGCCAGGAGTTATTGAGGCGGGAGATTCTCGACATAGATGAGGTTATCTCTATAATTGAGGCTATCACCGAGGATGAGCTAAAACAGGTAGCCCAAGAAATCCTGATTGATAATGGGCTCAACTTAGCTGTAGTAGGACCGGTAAAAAAGGAAGAACCTTTGCTAAATTTGCTCAAGCTATGAAAAGGAGCTGCCTGGTGAGCAGCTCCTCTTAATGATAGTGCTTGTTATCAGTACTCAGGATACCCGCCGGGTGGCATAGGCATTTTTTCCTTTTCAGGGATATCGGTTACCAAGGATTCAGTGGTCAAAATCATATTGGCGATGCTGGCGCCATTTTGCAATGCAGCCCTGGTGACCTTAAGCGGGTCAACGATACCTCTTTTCACCATGTCGACATCCAATTCATCCCTAAGGGCATCATAGCCTACACCTTTTGGGCTTTCCTTTACTTTATTTACTATTACCGAACCCTCTCTTCCGCTATTGACGGCGATACAACGAATAGGCTCTTCCAAGGCTCGTTTAAGTATAGCAACGCCAGTAGCTTCATCTCCCTTGACCTTTAGCTTGTCCAGGGCAGGTATTGCGTTGAGAAGGGCAATGCCACCACCAGGTAAGATGCCTTCTTCTACAGCGGCTCTTGTAGCCGAGAGAGCATCCTCAACACGGTGTTTCCTCTCCTTTAAATCTACCTCAGTGGCAGCACCTACCTTTACTACTGCCACGCCACCGGCTAACTTCGCTAATCTTTCCTGGAGCTTTTCTTTGTCGTAATCGGATGTTGTTACGTCAATTTGGGACCTGATTTGCTTGATTCTTGCTTCGATATCTTTGGTTGCCCCTTTTCCTTCCACGATGGTAGTATCATCTTTGTCAGCAATAACCTTTCGTGCTCGCCCCAGGTCTTCTATGGTTACTGAATCTAGCTTTCTGCCAACTTCCTCAGATATGACCTTACCGCCAGTGAGAATAGCTATATCCTGAAGCATTTCCTTTCGTCTGTCCCCGAATCCTGGTGCTTTAACTGCCAGAGGGCTTAAAGTTCCCCTCAACTTATTGACCACCAAGGTAGCTAAAGGTTCACCGTCCACATCCTCAGCAATGAGAACGATGTTCTTGGAAGTCTGGACTATCTTTTCCAGGGCGGGAAGGACGTCATTCAAGGCGGATATTTTCTTATCGGTAATGAGGATGTATGGGTCTTCTAGTTCGCATCTCATCTGTTCGACGTTAGTGATGAAGTAGGGGCTGATATAGCCACGATCGAATTTCATACCCTCAACATACTCGGTTTCAAACTCAAGTCCTTTGCCTTCCTCGACAGTGATGACACCATCCTTGCCCACTTTTTCCATTACATCGGCGATTAAGTCGCCGATTTCTTGATCCACTGCTGATATAGCAGCCACCTGGGCCACTTGGTCTTTACCAGCTACGGGGATAGCCATTTTTTTAAGTTGTTCCACCACAGCGTCAACTCCCTTTTCAATGCCGCGTTTTAAGGCCATGGAATCAGCACCAGCGGCGATATTCTTGAAACCTTCGCTAATGATACCTTGTGCTAGAATAACGGATGTGCTGGTTCCATCACCACATTGGTCGTTAGTTTTAGTTGCTGCCTCTTTTACTAATTGAACTCCCATGTTCTCAAATGGATCGGGCAGTTCCACATCCTTGGCAATGGAAACACCGTCGTTAAGGACTGAAGGAGCGCCAAATTTCTTGTCCAGTGCCACAGGACGCCCACGAGGCCCTAAGGTTACTCTAATTGCAGCTGTTAGAGTATCTATGCCTGTTTTAAGTGCCTTTCTCGCTTCCTCAGCGAAAAGAAGTTGTTTTGCCATTTCAATTTACCTCCTCTTTATGAACTTCCTCTTAGCTAAAATATCGGTCTCACGCAGAATAATCAGTTCTTCGTCGTCGAGCTTGATTTCTGTCCCGGCATACTTGGAATAAATCACTTTATCCCCCACTTTCACTTCCATAGCGATGCGCTTGCCATCTTCAGACAGCTTGCCTGGACCTATAGCGACGATTTTGCCTTCTTGAGGCTTTTCCTTGGCTGTATCCGGCAAGACAATCCCCCCTTTACTTACTTCTTCTTTGGGGGTGGGTTTGATCACTACTCTATCTCCTAAGGGCTCGACTTTAATTGCCATAACTCCTCCTTTCCCAAAATTTACTGGTTAGCACTCTATGAACTAGATTGCTAAACATTATAACACAGAAAATTTCAAATGCAACAATTTTTTATTGACTAAACACAAAAATTTTATTATAATCGCAAATTTGGTGTGCTTATTAAAGGGTTTAAAGGATGCTTGATCTTAATATGGGCATCCTTATTTTTATATTTAGATTAGGAAAGGAGGCACCCTATTATGTTTGATTTAGTTTGGATATGTGTAGTTGCTGGGATTTTAGGTGGGTGTTTGATGGGTTACTTTATACGCTATTGTTTTGAGAGGCTGTCTGAAAACTCGATAGCCTAGCTTTGGGCAGAAAATCAGTTAGCTTTGAAAAGTGCCATTTTTGAAGTTTTCAGAGAACTTCTTGAGGTGGAAGTTCGTCAGCGGCTGGATTAATAAAAGACTCGGGGCAGACTAATCTAGATTACAATTAAAGGGGGTTAAGATGTCACAAATTCCGGGAATTTTCTGGGTGGTGCTGATAGGTGCGGGTATAGGCGTTATTTTTGCCTTAGCCCTGATAAGGTATATCCTGCGTGCTGATTCAGGAACAGCAGCCATGCAGAATATTAATGCCATGATATCAGAGGGTGCTTGGGCTTTCATCAGGCGCCAGTATTCCACTATTGGCATAACTGCTCTTGTAGTGGCAGCGGTAATCGGTGTTCTGCTTGGCATGCTAAGCAGTCCAGCAGAGCTAGAGATGCTGGGAGTATCGGCTTTTGGATTAGGATGGAGGACAGCAGTAGCCTTCCTTGCCGGAGCTCTTTGCTCCTGTATTTCCGGAATTGTCGGCATGTGGATTGCGGTTAAGTCGAACGTTCGTTGTGCTGCTGCCTCCCACCATGGCTTAAATGAAGCTATCAAGATAGCGCTGCGCGGCGGGGCAGTTTCCGGTTTTCTTATTATTGTCTTGAGCTTGCTGGGAGTAACCGCAATATTTTTCGCTTTCGGAGGGGCTAGCCATCCTGGAATTGCTCCTCACCTTATTGTTGGCTTTGGCTTTGGGGCCAGTATGGTTGCCCTTTTTGCTCAGCTCGGCGGGGGTATCTTTACCAAAGCTGCTGATATGGGGGCAGACCTTGCTGGCAAGGTTGAGGCTGGAATTCCTGAGGACGACCCCCGTAATGCAGCGGTAATCGCTGACCAGGTTGGTGATAATGTTGGTGACTGTGCTGGTCGTGGCGCCGACCTCTTTGAGTCTACGGCAGCAGAAAACATCGGCGCCATGATAATAGGCGTGACCCTGTATATAATCTCACTAAAGGCAGGAGTTCCCCCGCTTATTGCTGTGGGTTGGGTGCTTTTCCCACTCGTTATTCGCGCCTTTGGTATTATTGCCAGCGTGATAGGTATACTTTGCGTGCGCAGTCGTGGTGCACAAGAGGACCCGATGACTGCTCTCAACCGTGGCTATTATGCGGCCCTGGCTCTGTGTGTGATAGCCATGTTTTTTACCTGTAAAGTGATGTTCAGCTCTATGTGCCCAGGAGGATGGTTATGGCTTATGGGAGCTGGTATTGTTGGTATAGTAGCTAGTGTAATAGTAATCTATATTACTCAGTATTACACTGAGTCTAGGTTTGGCCCGACAAGAAAGATTGCTGAGGCTTGCCGCACAGGTCCAGCAACCACGTTTGTTACTGGTATGTCTGTAGGTTTTGAAACCATCCTGCCAATAGCGCTTACCATTTGTGCTGCTCTCGGGCTTTCTTATTGGTTTGGCATGATTGCTGGGTTAGACATTCCATGGTGGATAGCTGGCGCCTATGGCACGGCAATAGCTACTATGGGCATGCTGATGACCTGTCCCTTTATTCTGGCTGAAGACACTTTTGGTCCTATAACCGATAATGCTAATGGCATCAATGAGTTTACTGGTGCTGGTCCTGAGATAAGGCGAGTTACTGACCATCTTGACGCTACCGGCAATACCACCAAGGCTCTAACCAAGGGGTATGCCATGGTCTCGGCAGGACTGGCTGGCTTTCTCCTCTTTCAGGCTTATTTTGACAGAGTCCTGCTCTTCCAGGGTAGGGAAGGAGAGTTGTTCATTGTAAACCTTGTCTGCCCTGAGGTTCTTATTGGTGGCATTCTCGCCATCATGATGGTCTTCCTCTTCAGCTCTTGGAGTCTTAGATCAGTAGGAGACGCAGCAAGTAAAATTATTGAGGAAGTGCGCCGCCAAATCAAAGCTGACCCCGGAATCATGAAGGGAACATCAAGACCTGATTATAGCAGGGCAGTTGACATTACCACAAGGGCAGCACTAAGGGGAATGATTGCTCCTGGATTGCTTCCCGTGCTTCTCCCTGTAGTTATTGGGGTTATTTTCAGATTCATACCTGGCTGGGATGCTCCCATGGCAGTAGGTGCCTTTCTTATCGTAGGAACCTTTTCCGCTATTCTCATGGCTTCCTTTATGAACAATAGCGGTGGTGCTTGGGATAACGCCAAGAAGTATATTGAGGATGGACAACTCAAGGATGAGGTGGGAAATGTTATCCTCAAAGGTTCACTTATACACGCTGCCGCTGTCGCTGGTGACACTGCTGGTGACCCTCTTAAGGATACTGTGGGACCTTCCCTGCACATTGTAGCTAAGCTCATAGCGACAGTAACCTTGGTGCTCTGTCCTCTGTGGATTATTTAGAATTAGACTAGTAGCAAAATTTTGGGGAAATCAGGCATGGTGCTAAAATAAAGTATCATACCCGACGCTATATTCATTAAAGGTGCCAGGGAGCACAATCTCAAAAACATAGATGTCCTTATCCCCAGAAGCAATCTAGTGGTCATCACTGGTGTCTCTGGCTCAGGGAAAAACTCCTTAGCCTTCGATACTATATATGCTGAAGGTCAGCGCAGGTATATGGTGGAATCTCTCTCCGCCTACGCCCGCCAATTTTTAGGGCAGATGGAAAAGCCCGATGTGGATTACATTGAAGGGCTGAGCCCAGCCATATCCATTGACCAAAAAAGCCCACCTCATAATCCACGCTCCATCGTGGGCACAGTGACTGAAATCTATGATTATTTGCGTCTTCTCTTTGCCCGCATTGGTCACCCCGTTGTCCTAAGTGTGGACGTGAGATTCGTCGCCAGACGGTGCAACAAATTGTGGATGCTGTTCAAGGGATACCTCAAGGAAATCGTATATGATTCTATCGCCACTGGTTAGAGACCGCAAAGGTGAACATCAAGCGATATTCCAGGATTTACAAAAGGCAGGTTTTGTCAGGGCTCGAGTTGACAGGCGAATCTATGACCTCTCTGAGGAATTTTGGTTAGATAAAAATAAAAAGCATACCATTGAGGCGGCGCCGGTGTTAATGCATTTTGGTGGTCTGATTTAACCGCCGTTTTTTGATTTCAGATCTTGACAAAGCGGGAAGTGGATAGTTATAATTTTTGTTAGCCTTGCCTAACATTTCTGGGTTATAATGGTGATGGAGAAAATGGCAAAGAAATATAGCGCAAGTCTAGAAGATTATCTTGAGGCAATAGCTAATCTGCATAAAGGTGAGAAAGCTGTGAAGGTCAGACAACTTAGTCACACCCTGAATGTAAAGATGCCCAGCGTTACTGCAGCACTGGAAAGGCTTTCTGAGGAGGGGCTTGCAGTTCATAAGAAGTATGGCGATATAAAACTCACGCCTGAGGGCAATAAAGCTGCCAAAGATGTAATTCGCCGCCACAAAGCATTAAGCCGCTTTCTTGCTCAAGCTTTGGGTATTGACCAGAAAACGGCTGAAGAAGATGCCTGCAAGATTGAGCATGTCATTAGCCCCTTTACCTTGGAAAGAATGATTAAATTCATGAAGTTTATAGAGGCATGCCCACGAGGAAAAGCTAATTTTCCTGAGAGATATAGATACTATCTGGAGCATGGAAAGCCTCCCCCGGAATGCTTGGAGAGAAGATCGGGAGAAAGATAAAAAATTTTGCCGTGGCAAGTTAGATATGGCTAACAAAGCTATCAATTGTTGATGGCAAGATACAGGAGCAAATCTGAACATGACCTTTAATAGACAGACGACGGTTGCCCAGATGCGAACGGGCGAAAGGGGTAGAGTCATCCAGATTACTGGAGGACATGGCCTGGTGCGCCGGCTCGAAGCTATGGGGATCAGGCCAGGCAAGCAGATAACCAAGGTCAGCTCCATGCTCATGCGCGGTCCAGTGACTATCCAAGTCAATGAGGCTCAGCTTGCCTTAGGTTTCGGCGTGGCCCGGAGAATCCTGGTTGAGCTGGAGAGTAAGTGAAAATACTCTTGATGGGTAATCCCAATGTAGGCAAGAGTGCCTTTTTCTCCCGACTCACTGGGGTCAGGGTTATCATCTCCAATTATCCGGGCACTACAGTAGAGTTCACCAAGGGATATCTCAAACTGGGAGAGGAAATGGCTGAGGTGATAGATGTGCCCGGCACTTATACCTTGGAGCCTACTTCCAGGGCAGAAGAGGTGGCTACAGAGATGCTCAAGGACGGTGACCTAGTCATTGATGTCGTCGATGCTACCAATCTGGAGAGAAACCTATTTCTAACCATGCAATTGCTAGAAAGAGACATCCCCGTAATAGTAGCGCTGAATGTGTGGGATGATACCAAGCATAGAGGAATAGACATCGATGTCAAGAAGCTGGAGCAACTTTTGGGAGTACCTGTCGTGCCCACAGTAGCAGTGACAGGGGAGGGAATGAAGGAATTGGTGAGTCGCATCCATGAAGCAGCATCTCTACCTGTATCTCATCGAACGCGTGATGAGCGGTGGGCAGCCGTGGGCAGAATTGTAGAGCAGGTGCAGACAGTAACTCGTCGACACCACACCTGGCTGGAACACCTAGGCGATGCTTCGGTCAAGCCTTTCCCAGGAATCCCTATCGCTGTTTTGGTCCTTTTGACTTCCTTCATGATAATTCGCTTCATCGGTGAGAGCCTCATCGGATATATATCCGAGCCGCTGTTTAACAACCTCTGGGCTCCCCTAATGATGCGGCTAAGCGAATTTCTGGGATCAGGCGGCTTCCTGCACGATATCCTGATAGGCAAGCTTATCAGCGGAGAGATAGACTTTACCCAGTCCTTTGGCATCCTGACGACGGGGCTGTTCATACCCTTTGGGGCTGTCCTACCTTATGTTCTCGCTTTCTACTTGGTGTTAGGTTTTCTAGAAGATCTAGGATACTTGCCTCGCGTGGCAGTGCTCCTCGACACTCTGATGCACCGTCTGGGAATGCACGGATACGCCATTATACCCACTGAG
>JABUBO010000312.1_pt1 | contig 15258 bp, 12 predicted proteins | sample 7240361 | NCBI WGS metagenome assembly JABUBO01 (sample SAMN07256346, study PRJNA390944) | subsurface metagenome | isolation source: Methane hydrate marine sediment | place: Pacific Ocean: Eastern North Pacific, ODP site
AAAAACTATAGCAAGAAATCTTAGAAAACTCAAGCTAGAAACTTAGCCCCAGCCACTGCAATATAGACCGCAAGCCAAAGTATCCCAGGTAAGCCAGAACCATGCTTTTGATTGTCCTCCCGGCCCAAGTCAAGAGGAAAAACCTGGTTAGACCAAATCGAAGCATGCCCATAAACACAGCAAAGGGATAATAAATGGGATTGACAACTGATGCCATAAGGAAAACACTCTTAGAACCATGGCGGTGTAGGATATTGGTAAAGCGAGTATAAAGAGCACTGTTATTATCACGGAATAACCCCCTGCCACCGTAGCCAGTGAAATAAGCACCCACAGCACCTATAGTTTCGCCAATTCCAGCTACAGCGCCCACTATCGCCGGATTTAACACCCCGCCTAAGGTGAATGTAACTAAGATACCAAGTCCAGGGACAGCTAGGGTCCCGCTAGCAAGCGTGTTGATGATAAAGCAACCAAGATAACCCCAGCGCCTTATCTCACCCAGATAACCTCGATGCTGAACAATGATAATACAGAGAACTATAGTAACTGTAAGGGATAAACCGCTGATTAAGGCCTCCCGTGTAGTTGGTTTTCTTTTCACGACTAATATTATATCCTGGCCTCAGTAGCTTTTGTAGTGGTAAAGCTTAGGTTATCTCCTTCTACACCGATAGCTATGGTGTCTCCCTCCTTGGACTCACCCTTTAATATCTTGGTTGATAGTGGATTTTCCACATATCTTTGGATAGCCCGACGTAGGGGGCGAGCCCCATATACTGGGTCATAGCCTCTTTTTACCAGCCAAGCTTTGGCTTCAGGACCGATCTCGATCTTGATATTCCGTTCAGCCAACCTCTGCTCTACCTCTCGAACGAGCAAGTCAACAATGCTCTTCAAGTTCTCCTCGGTCAAAGGATGAAATATAATGGCGTCATCTATTCTGTTAAGCAACTCAGGGCGAAAAGTTTGTTTCAAAGCACTTTCTATGGTTTTCCTCATTCTTTGTTCATCTGCTTCGTCCCTATGGTGAAAGCCAATAGCCTGGCGCTGGAATTCCTCGCTGCCCAAGTTGCTGGTCATAATCACCACTGTGTTTTTGAAATCCACGGTTCTGCCATGCCCATCGGTAAGTCGGCCATCCTCTAATAGCTGTAAAAGTATGTTAAATACCTCAGTATGTGCCTTCTCCACCTCATCGAAGAGGATAACTCGGTAAGGGCGACGCCTCACCGCCTCAGTTAACTGACCACCTTCTTCATACCCTACATAGCCAGGTGGTGCGCCAATGAGGCGAGATACAGTATGTTTTTCCATATATTCTGACATGTCCAATCTCACCATGGCCTCTTCATCGTCGAAGAGGAATTGTGCCAAAGCTCGAGCTAGCTCTGTCTTGCCTACGCCAGTGGGACCGAGAAAAATAAAACTACCAATGGGGCGCTTAGGATCCTTAAGTCCAGCTCGGCCCCGTCGGATAGCTTCGGAAATGGCTGCCACCGCCTCCTCCTGATCCACTATTCTCTGGTGAAGCCTCTCTTCCATGTGAACCAATTTGTCACTTTCACCTTCAAGCATTCGAGAGACCGGGATGCCTGTCCATTGGGAAACTAGCTGAGCAACATCCTCCTCGTCCACCACACCGTCAATTTTCCCTTCCTGCTGCCACTGAAGTTTGGCATTATTGTATTCCTGTTCTAACCTCAATCTTTCTGCTTTCAGCTCCGCTGCCCTTTGGTAGGCTCTCCGTTGTGAAGCAGCTTCTTCCTCATCACGCAAATGCTTTATCTCCCGGTCTAGTTTTTTAACTTCCTCTGGGGCACTTTCCATGTCAATACGTAGTTTGCTGGCGGCTTCATCGATTAGGTCAACCGCCTTATCAGGCAAGAATCTATCGGAGATATACCTCTGAGATAGCTTGGCAGCAGCTACTAGAGCTAAATCATCGATTTTTATCTTATGATGGGCTTCATATCTGGGGCGGAGTCCTCGAAGCATCTCTATGGTTGCTTCTACACTTGGTTCGCCAATGAAGACAGGTTGGAACCTCCTTGCCAATGCTGCGTCCTTCTCAATGCGTTTTCGATATTCATCAAGAGTGGTAGCTCCGATACATTGAAGTTCACCACGAGCCAATGCTGGCTTAAGCATATTGCTGGCATCAATTGCTCCCTCAGCAGCCCCGGCTCCTACTACGGTATGAAGCTCGTCAATAAACAGAATGACTTCTCCACTCGCCTGACGGACTTCGTCTAAGACCGCTTTTAGCCTCTCTTCAAATTCCCCTCGGAATTTGCTCCCTGCCACCAGCGCTCCCATGTCCAAGGCAACCACCCTTTTCTCTTTGAGGGAGTCGGGGGCATCCCCAGCGACAATCTTCTGGGCTAATCCTTCGGCAATTGCTGTCTTGCCTACGCCGGCATCACCAATAAGCACAGGGTTATTCTTGGTGCGGCGTGAGAGTATCTGTATTACACGCTTGACTTCCTTCTCCCGGCCAATTACCGGATCGAGTTTACCCTGACGAGCTAGCTCGGTGAGGTCATGTCCATATTTTTCCAGAGAGCGATATTTGCTTTCCGCATGTTGGTCAGTAACCCGGTGAGCACCGCGAATTTTGCGTAAAGCTTGGTAAATCCTTTCTTGGTTGATGCCAAATTCATTTAGGATTGCCGTGGCTTCGCCCCTGCCTTCGGCAGCAATGGCAATGAGCAGATGTTCCGTGCTGATGAACTCATCCTTAAGCCTGTCAGCCTCCTGGCGAGCATTCTGCATAAGCTGGGAAATTCGTGGTGTAGCATAAATTTGCGTTCCCTCATAAGCTACCGTGGGGTAGCTTTGCAGCGTCGCCTCCACTCGCCTTTTCATTGCCTCAACATCCACACCTAGTTCTCGTAATATGTCTATAGTTACCCCCCCTTGTTGCTCCAGCAAAGCTAATAGGACATGTTCCACATCCCATTGATTGTGATGATAGCGGCGGACTAACTCCTGTGATGCCGCTAAGACCTCTTGAGCTTGCTCGGTAAATTTCTCCGGTGTCATGGTTCTATTCCTCCTGATATACTTTATCTCGCTTAATTTCTTCCATCCCTTTTATATTATAAACATTTTTAAGGGCTCAGTATAATGTTTATTAGCTGTGCGAGCAGGGCTACCTAGGAAAATAGAAGAAGGTGTTAAGAAATGTAGTGCGCGGCTTTAGCCCTGGGTAGTAGCGAAGATTACTACACAGGGTAGCCTCGTGCACGACCCTAAAGGGTCGCACTACGAGAATCATGGGGTGAATGGGTATTAAAACTGGATGAGGCAAGTCTAGTTTTCAATCCGAGGCAAAATTAAACAGCCTCTAGAAAGGAAGGAAGTGATGTAGATAGTGCTAGAAAGACGGCGACTAAAGAAGAAATGATTAACTGAGAACCCCACTCTCAGACTTTAGCAATTCAGTGAGCTGTTTCAAAATCCTGGCTATAGCCCCCAGAATATGCCTTTCATACTCATGAGAATAAACGGGTAAAGGTTTGCCCTCGATAGTTTGGCAATCTGCGCATACTTGCGTATAAAAGTTGTCAACAAGGCAGTTTAAGGTCTATACTAAAAAGATTAGGGTTGATTAACTATGGCGATAAAGCGAGATTATTATGAAGTGTTGGGCGTGCCGCGGAACGCCAGTGATGAGGAAATCAAGAGGACGTTTCGCAAGCTGGCTTTTCAGTATCATCCCGACCACAATAAAAATCCCGGGGCAGAAGATAAATTTAAGGAAATAAATGAGGCTTACCAGATCCTTTCTGACCCGGAGAAAAGGAGTAGTTACGACCGCTATAGTCGAGTAGCTACGGAAGAATGGCATGGTTTTCCTGATTTTGGTGGGCTAGGTGATATTTTCGAATCCTTTTTTGGTGGTTTTGGTGGGAGTCCGTTTGGTAGGACTGCCCAGCGTGCTCCACAAAGGGGGGATAGTCTGCAAACCCACCTCACTCTTTCTTTTGAGGAAGCAGTCTTTGGCTGTCAGAAAGAAGTTGAAATACAGCGTATTGAGAACTGTCCTTCATGCCATGGCATTGGTAGCCAGCCAGGGACAAATCCTCAAACTTGCCCTGAGTGTCGTGGGACAGGACAGGTGAGAAAAGTTCAGCAGAGCATTTTTGGCCGCTTCAGCCACATTACCACCTGCCCCCGTTGTAAAGGCAGCGGCATTATAATCCCCCACCCCTGCGCCCGATGCCGTGGAAAGGGGAGAGTAAAGGTAAAACGCAAGCTAAGGGTGGATATTCCTGCCGGTGTGGATGATGGTTATCAAGTGCACCTCGATGGCGAGGGGGATGCTGGCTTGTATGGAGGAGCACCTGGCGCTCTCTACATTGACCTTTCAGTGAGGCCACATAAGTTGTTCCACAGAGACGGGAGCGATATTCTTTGTGAGTTACCCATTAATTTTGCTCAGGCTACTCTAGGTGATGAGATAGAAGTGCCCTCTTTAGATGGGAAGGCAAGCCTAAGGATACCACCAGGCACACAGAATGGAAGGGTTTTTCGCCTTAAAGGCAAGGGAGTGCCGCAGCTTAACGCTAGGGGGAAGGGTGATCAATTGGTCAAAGTTGTGGTAATTACTCCGCAACATCTAGATGGGAAGCAACGACGCCTTTTCGAAGAGTTGGCTAAGATATTACCCCAAGCCAAATTACCTTAGGGCATCTTTATGTGATGACATAAACACTTGCGCATAGGATATAAGGAAATTCTAAATACTAATCTCTAAACAAATTCAAATGACCCAAATCAGAATCTCGAAACCAACAATAGCCATATCCTTCATGGCTGCAATTGAGCGAAGGTGTAAAGTCTCGGCTACGAGGTTTTAGTTATTTGGATTTAGACATTGTTTAGCATTTTGTGCTCAGGATTTAGGCTTTAATCTCTGTAGGCTTATGCGCAACTACTTAATGCGCTTTACCTGGTGCGGGTTGATCGTGGCTCTTTGTTAGCTCACCGAAATCAGCCAGTGCCTCAGTTGCTGGCAAGTTTTCAAAAAGGACTCGGTAAATAAGATTGATAATAGGGGTTTCCAAAGTCAACTTCCGTATTATTTGGTGAACTGCCATGGCAGTGTAAACCCCCTCGGCAACCTGTGTCATAGAAGCAGATATTTCCTTCAGAGAGCGACCTTTAGCTACTTCGTAGCCAACGTAGTGATTACGACTCAAGGCGCTGGCACAAGTGGCTATTAAGTCGCCTAAACCAGCTAAGCCGTAAAAAGTGCTGGCCTTAGCTCCCAAGGCTACCCCGAGGGAAATAACTTCGGCCCAGCTCCAAGTGATGAAGGCAGCTTTAGCATTGTCACCCAGACTCAACCCATCGATCATCCCGGCGCCTAAAGCTACGATATTTTTCAGAGCTCCACCTAACTCTACCCCGATAACATCATCGGTAGTGAGCAGAAGGAATTTAGGCCAATTCATCAAGTCTCGTGCTCTCTCAGCCACAGTTATATCCTGTGCCGCGATTACCGAGGCAGCAGGCAGGCCTTGAGCAATTTCTTTGGCCAGATTGGGACCGGAAAGAACACAAATCTGCTTTCTCAAAGCGGGGGCAATTTCCTCTGCCATTACTTGAGACATCCTCTTACCGCTATCCTCCTCTAACCCCTTAGCAGCGCTCATCAATAGCATTGAATTGGTTAAGTAATTCTTAGCCTGGATGACATTTTGCCTCAGTTTTTGTGAAGGAACAGCCCAAATTACCAGATCAGCCCCGTCTAAAGCCTCTTCAATATGGCTGGTAGGGGAGTAGCTACGTGTTTTCTGATTCAGCCCCTCAACCTCGGCTTTGCTGCGCGCCCATAGCTTTACCGCTATGCCCTTATCACTCAGCAAAGAAGCTAAAGTGTTACCCCAGGTAGTATTGCCTATAATGGTAGTTTTAGGCATGGTTTAGGGCTGATTTGTATTTTGTCTCTACCATAATCGGCGTTCTGTGCCCTGCTGTAAGCGGCTTATGTTGCCGCGATGCTGGTAGATAAGCAAGACTATAGCTGCTAAGCCGTAAGCTAGATAAATGGGGGGAGAATTATAAATAATGGTCAAGGGTACTAATAAACACCAGGCGGCTAGAGCTCCAAGTATAGAGCCTAAGGACATGTGCCGGCTGCGCAATGCCGATATAGCTAGAACTTCGACTCCAAATATAGCTGCCGGAGGATAGATAACAAACAATGTGCCAAAATAAGCAGTCACGCCTTTGCCACCTTTAAACTTGGCAAATATAGGCCAGTTATGTCCTGCCACTGCTGCCAGACCAGCCGTAACTTGAGCCATCTGGTGGAGGGGTATGCTACCGATGGTCAAGGCACCGCTGTCTATAATTACTCCGGCTAGCACCACCGCTCCAGCGGCTTTGACCACATCAAGAATCATGGTTAAAATGCCAAATTTAGTCCCTACGGTTCGCATTACGTTGGTGGCGCCTGTCTTGCCACTTCCACGCTGCCTGACATCAATACCTTTCTTAAGTTTGCCTATGATCAAGCCAAAAGGAATAGAGCCAAGAAGATATGCAATGACCACCGCAGCAATGAATTTAGCAGTTATCATGTTTTCACCACCTTTGTCCTTCTACTCCTTTTACTGTTAGCCCTGATGAAGATCAGGTGCAAAGGGGAGCCGCAAAAACCAAAGCTATGGCGAAGTTTATTCTCCAAGTACCTCTGGTAGGAAAAATGGACTAAATGTGGGTCATTAACTTGTAGCACGAAAGCTGAAGGTCTGGATTCGTCTTGATAAGCTTGGGCGATGTGCAATCGTTTAGAACCCATACGAGGCGGGGGATGACTGTCTACTGCTTGTTTAATAACCATGTTAACTGCTGAGTTCGGTAAACGCTTCTGCCTTTCCCGCCATACCTGCCAAGCTTGGGGTAAGATTCTATCAATATTGTGCCCTAACTTGGCCGAGATGTAAAGAGTAGGCACATAAGGCATAAACCTAAGCCGCTTTTTCATATACTGCTTAAATTGCTGTCTCTGCTCCTGAGGAACGAGGTCCCATTTATTAACCACTAACACCATCCCCTTGCCAACTTCTATAATATAGCCAGCGATATGCATGTCCTGAGCGGCGATGAATTCACCAGCATCGATTAGTAATAAGGCGATATCGCATCGGTTGATAGCTTGAACGGCGCGAATCAGGCTGTAGTAGTTAACGCCAGTACCAACCCGGCCGCGTCGTTTAATACCCGCAGTATCAATGAGTAATGCCTTCTTATCATCCCAACGGACCATAGCATCAAGAGTATCACGAGTAGTCCCTGGAGCCTCATGGACAATGGCCCTCTCATTGCCGAGCAGTGCATTCAGCAAAGTTGACTTTCCTACGTTGGGGCGTCCCACAATAGCTAGTTTAGCCTCTTCTGGCTCTACAAAGCTGGCGGTTGATGGGGGGAGAAAGGCTAGCACAGCATCCATAAGCTCGTCTATCCCTCGGTTATGATAGGCACTAATAGCTACGGGTGTACCGATACCTAATCGATAAAAATCCGCCACCGAATCCCCTTGCTTTACAGAATCTACCTTATTTACCGCTAACACTGCGGGCTTGTTGGTAGCACGCAATATATCGGCTATTTCTTCATCCGTGGGAATAAGCCCCTCCTTAGCATCGGTAAGGAAGATAATGACATCTGCATGGCTGATGGCTGCTTCCACTTGCTGTTTAACCATTTCATCTAAAGTCGTCTGTGGCTTTGCTTGCCAGCCACCGCTATCGACCACGGTTAGCTCTCTTCCCTGCCATGAAACAGGAGCGAAAACGCGGTCCCGAGTAGTTCCCGGTAAATCAGCCACGACAGCTTGACGCTTGCCCGCCAAGCGGTTGAGCAAGGTGGACTTACCTACATTAGTCCGGCCTACAATGGCTATGATTGACTTTGTCATTTACTTGCTACTCTTGGTTTGGCTGGTAAAAGCAATTTAGCCAACAACGCCTTTTGGAGATGAAGCCTATTTTCTGCCTGGTCAAAGACCACCGATTGAGGACTATCTAATAGCTGGGCGGAAATTTCCTCACCATGATGAGCTGGCAAAGGGTGCATAAATAAAGCATCCTTCTTAGCTAAAGATAATAGCTTATCATTTACCTGATAACCAGAAAAGGCAAGACGCCGTTTTTCTGCTTCGGCTTCCTGCCCCATGCTAGTCCACACATCGGTGTACACTACATCGGCCTCTTTAACTGCCTCACCAGGCTCGTTGGTTAGCTGAATTTTGCTGCCACTTCCAGCGGCAAGTTCTCTGCTTTGATTCAATATCTCTTTCTTAATTTCATAGCCGGGTGGGGAAGCAATGCAGAAATTCATTCCTGTAATTGAGGCAGCGAAAAGCAGACTGTTAGCCACGTTGTTACCATCTCCGATGAATGCCAGAGTCAAACCGGCAAGCCTGCCCTTCTTTTCATATATAGTAAGCAAGTCGGCAAGCGCCTGACAGGGATGTTCCATATCAGAAAGGGCATTAATTACCGGCACTGAAGAATGCTCGGCCAGAATGAGCAAAGTCTGATGAGAAAAGGTGCGGGCAGCGATAACATCAACATAGCGGCTGAGCACCCGGGCTACATCGGGAATCGCTTCCCGCCTGCCCAAGCCTACCTCGCCTGGAGATAAATAGATAGCATGCCCCCCTAACTGGCACATGGCTAGGTCGAAGCTAACCCTAGTTCGCAAGGAAGGCTTCTCAAAGAGGAGAGCCAGGGTTTTCCCTGAGAGGAGGGATTGTATGCCCCTTTGCTTCATAGCCAAGGCTTGGCCTATGAGTTGTTCAATCTCCGCATGGCTGAGGTCGGATACTGAAAGTAAGTCTTTCGTCATGTAACTTTAGTATATCACGCCTATCAGGTAGTATAATAGGTAGTTCTTTAGCAGCACCTGGTTGCTGTTCTGCGCCTTTCGCCTCCTGTTATTCTGAGCTTAGCGAAGAATCTCACGCCGCTCAGGACAGACTCCGCGAAGAGTCTAAAAGAGATTCTTCAGCCTTGAAGGGTAGAATTGACATGGCCCTCTTTGCTCATTTAACCTGCTAATTTGCTAAGCTAGGGTTTGAGAGGGCTATCATGGCTTATTTTTTAGCAACCATGCCCTCGAAATGCGTCAAAAATGGGGTTGTGGATGGGTTGCGTGCCCATCACATTTCTTGAAACACCCGCCTAAAATCGCCTCTCAGGGGGACGTCTAAAATATCCTCGCCAACCAGTCGGCTTTAACCAACCAGAGAAAAAACCTCTAGGTAAGGGTGGTCCTTCCCAAGGCATCCAGGGTATAAGCTTGTCAGAGAGGGTTGCCTCCCGAACAACTGTAGCAGTTACATCTTTACGGCATTTAGGGCAATATGAATGCTCTACTTCATGTCCAGGATACCATTCTGAGGGAGGATAGCTAACATGCACCAGCCACTTACGACTACAAACATTGCACTTTATAGAATATGTGTAAGTCAGCTGCTTCAGTGAGGTAGGCATCACCAGAACCCCCGATATCCTATCTTTTCAAGTACTTGGCGATAGCTTTAACTTTGCACCTCAGCTCAGGCATCACTTGAACACACAACCAGATAGCCTGCTCAAGGCTTAGCATATTTGCTTTTCTTATATGCCAAAATAAACAAAACCCCGATAGCGATAGGCAAGAAGATCAGAATTAGCACCTGAAAGACGCCAAAAAGATAAGGAAGTGTGGTAATAAAACTCCAGCTAGCAGGAAGAAGAGCAAGCCCCCAAACTATGAATGCCACAGCAACACCTAGCTCAGGCCATCGGCCTGGCCGCTTCCAAGCTAGTCCTAACATTATGATCATTATCAGAGCGATAAACAGCGCAACGGATGACATAAAACCATACAAAATTCCAAAACCTCCGGTCAACACAACGGGACACGGTCCCAATGCTACCGACATGTTAACAATATTCCCTATTATACAGGCGTCATAACACAGTCCCAGAATCCGGGCTATCCAACGTATCCGTTTTATATGCCTCAGCTCAGGCATCATATGTTTGCACCACTAGATAGCCCAAACCAACGCTATGACCAGTAAAGTGATACTTATAATCATTCAACTACCACTTCATTCCAGCTTTTTTCCTGACGATAAAGAGCAGTAGGCATACGAATAGCACCCCGACTGCAAAAAGGATAGCTCGGGTTACTTCTCCCGCCAACATACGCCAGATAAACACGGGCATACCGAATACCAATAGCAAGATCAGCAAATAGCGCACACGCTTGAGCTGAAATTCCCTTCCGGTCCTCGTCCTGAGCACAACTAAAACTGAAAACATAAGCGCCGAGATTCCAAAGCTAACAGCAAATAAAATCTGGGTAGAGGCAGTAAGCACGCCCTTGCTTTGAAGGTACCAAAGGACCCACATCCAAGCTGGGAGGGCAGCTCCAGCTCTTATAAGCTCCTGCACAATTATCTTTCTCACTCTAATTTCCTAGCCCACTATCCAAAGAACTCTTGCATAAATTCTAAGTCGATGGCAGAGCAGTGTCAAACTGACTATCAGCCTTTGCCCTATTCGTGAGGAGTACCTCCTTTCAAGGAGGCACTCCTTTCGTTTGGCTGCTGGCTTCTAACCAGACCCTAGCCACATGCGATAGCACAAACAATGCCCTGAACGCCAGTGCCTCTTTTTGCTTCATACGCAAGGCTTGCTCTATGAGCTGTTCAATCTCCTCACGGCTAAGGTCAGATACTGAAAGTAAATCTTTCTTCATATGACTTTGGTATATCATGCCCGCCAAGTAGCATAATAGAGAAGTCGTTTATCAAGTCCTATCTGTCATTGCGAGCCGAAGGCGTGGCAATCGCGCTTTGTAGTGGCGGGGTTTATCCCCGCCTGTACCTCGCCAGATAACGGGCGGGCGGGGTACCCTTTTGGTTGGGGACGAGCCCCAACCCTACAAGATTGCTTCGTCGCTTATGCTCCTCGCAATGACATTGGGAGGTCGAGGGAGAGTCCGCAATGAGGAGAAATGCTATAATTGTTGAGGAAGAAGTCTATGGGAGATTCTTCGGTCGCTTCTTTCCCTCAGAATGACAGGGAGTTGCTCGGAATGGCAAGAAGTGAAGGGCTCAGAATGACAAAGAACGAGAAAGAAAAACCTTTGCTGTTGCTTTTAAGTCTATGGGAGATTCTTCGGTCGCTTCTCTCCCTCAGAATGACAGGGAGTTGCTCGGAATGGCAAGAAGTGAAGGGCTCAGAATGACAAAGAACGAGAAAGAAAAACCTTTGCTGTTGCTTTTTGATGGCAATGCTTTAGTGCATCGTGCCTTTCACGCCTTGCCTCCACTGACGGTATCCAAAACGGGGGAGATGGTAAATGCTGTTTATGGCTTTGCCAATACATTGCTCAAGGTGCTCGCCGAGTTCAAGCCCACTTATTGGGCGGTGGCTTTTGACCGCCCAGCTCCAACTTTCAGACATGAGATGTTCGAGGAGTATAAAGCGCAACGCCCTAAGGCACCAGAGGAGCTGAAAAGTCAGATAAAGCGGGTTCATCAGCTTGTAGATGCTTTTCACATTCCTATCTTTGAAATTGACGGCTTTGAGGCTGACGATGTTCTGGGCACCTTAGGCAAGCAGGCTAGTGAACAGGGTAGTGAAACTATCATCGTCACTGGTGACAATGACGTGCTCCAACTTGTGTTGCCGGAGATAAAAGCCCTCATGCCAAGGCGAACCCTTAGTGATACTGTCCTTTATGATGAGGAGGCAGTTAAGCAAAAATATGGCATAAGTCCTGAGCAGATTACTGATTTTAAAGCCTTGGTTGGTGATGTTTCGGATAATATTCCCGGCGTACCAGGGATTGGCGAGAAAACAGCTACGAAGTTAATTCAGCAGTTTGGCAGCCTCGAGGGAATCTATGACAATATTGAAAATGTAATGCCGAGCAAGTTACGAGCAATGCTACGTGGATATCAATCCCAGGCTTTCCAGAGTAAGGAATTAGTTACCATAGTTAAAGATGTTCCTGTCAACTTGAATTTGGAAGCCTGTCAGGTGAGCACTTATGACCGGAGTGAGGTAGTGGAACTTTTCCGGGAGCTTGAGTTTATTAACTTACTCCCCCGATTGCCACAAGAAATTTGGGAGGGGACAAGGGAGGGGACAAGCCCCTCCCCTACTGAAGGCATTTATCAAGTAGTGAACAGTGAGGCAGGTCTGAATGAGCTGATAAGCCAACTGGAAGCAGCAAGCGAAATAGCCCTTGACTTTGAAACTACCCTTACCTCTTCTCCCTCATATAATGAAGTTTCTTTTCCTTACAAGAGAGGGATTAAGGGTGAGGGCTTGACGGCAGAGCTGGTGGGAATGGCAGTATCGCCAGCTTCTGGAAAAGCATTTTATATACCTTTGAGATTGCTTCGCGGAGTTTATCCTGAGCGAGATTCTTCGGTCGCTTCGCTCCCTCAGAATGACAACAAGCGAAGGGCTCAGAATGACATCCAGTTTTGTCACCCTGAACGAAGTGAAGGGGCTGGAAATGACATCTCTGCACAACTTCCCCTAACTCAAGTTATAGCTGGACTAAAGCCAATCTTAGAGAATACAAACATAGGCAAAGTTGCTTATAACGCTAAGCATGATATGGCTGTACTGGCTAATTACGGAGTGGAGCTGGAAAACTTGGATTTCGACCTGATGATTGCCGCTTACCTTATCGGTGAAAAAAACCTGAGTCTTAAAGCAATTGCTTTTAATAAACTGGGCCTGGAAATGGCGCAAATCACCGACTTGATTGGCACGGGGAAAAAGCAGGTTTCTTTAGCCACGCTGGGGGTGAAACAAGTTGCCGATTACGCCTGCGCCAATGTCAACATCACCTGGAGTCTAAAAGATAGTTTAGAAGGTGAGCTACACCAGCAAGGATTGTGGCAACTCTTCAGGGAAGTGGAGATACCTTTGGTTCCTGTGCTGGTAGCTATGGAGAGAAATGGTATTACTTTAGATACTAACTTGCTCCGTGAGATGTCTCTTGAGTTAGGTCAGGAAATGCTAAAACTAGAGGCAGAAATTTATAACAGCGTGGGGCATCAATTTAATATCAATTCACCCAAGCAGTTGGGCAAGGTACTGTTTGAGGAGCTTAATCTACCTCGCTCTCGCAAAATAAAAAGCGGCTACTCCACCGAGGCTTCGGTGCTTGAGGGATTGAGGGGTCTCCATCCCATAATCGAGCTTGTGTTGCAATATCGCCAACTTGGTAAACTTAAGTCAACATATATTGATGCTCTGCCGGCACTTATTAACCCCAAAACTGGCAGGGTGCATACCAATTTTAATCAAACAGGCACGGCTACAGGGCGACTTTCCTCCAGCGAGCCAAACCTACAAAATATCCCTGTGAGAAGGGAAATAGGTAGGAAAATAAGGCAAGCTATTATTGCTCCTTCAGGAGCGTACCTATTAAGCGCTGATTACTCCCAGATTGACCTCAGAGCGCTAGCTCATCTTTCCCAGGACCCCAGCCTTATTGCTGCCTTTATCAGCGATGAAGATATCCATACCAAGACTGCCTCCAAGCTCTTCGATATCTCAATAGCAGAGGTGACCTCTGAGATGCGCCGAGCTGCTAAGACAGTGAATTTTGGTGTTATTTATGGCATGAGCGACTACGGATTGGAGCAAGCCACTGAGCTTAGCCGAGAGGGAGCTGCTCAATTTATCGCCTTATATTTTGAGAGGTATCCCAGGGTAAAAGAATATATCGAAATAACTAAAGAGCAAGCTAGGAAGCTGGGCTATGTGCAAACGGTGCTGGGAAGGCGGCGGTTTATACCAGAAATCAACTCCCCCAACCGACAAGTGAGGGAGGCTGCGGAAAGAATGGCTATAAACGCCCCGGTGCAAGGTACCTCCGCTGATATTATCAAGGTTGCCATGATTAATATACATCGAGAAATAAAGAAGCGAAACCTGAAAAGCAAGATGCTTTTGCAAATTCACGATGAACTGCTCTTTGAAGTACCTCAAGAGGAAGTAGAGGAGATGAAATCTCTAGTTAGCGAGATAATGTCTCAAGCTATGAAGCTTTGTGTGCCCTTAAAGATAGATGTCAAACTGGGCAAAAACTGGGCTGAGATGGTATAAATTAATAAACACGAAATCCTAAACTCTAAGTCCTAAATATTAGGGATTTGGATTTTGGATTTGTTTAGGATTTTCCCTGAAGGTAAGCATCAATATCAGCGGCAGCTCGTTTGCCAGCCCCCATAGCGCTGATAACTGTGGCTGCTCCAGTAGCCATATCGCCGCCACACCAGACCCTATCCTTGCTCGTCCTACCTGTAACCTCATCAGTTTTTATCGTGCCCCACCTGGTGAGTTCGAGCCCCTTAGTTGTCGAGGGGATAATCGGGTTGGGTCTGGTGCCCAAAGCAACGATTGCCGTGTCAATTTCAATGATGAATTCAGTGCCTGGCTTTCGAATTGGTCGTCGCCGACCACTTTCATCAGGTTCACCAAGCTCCATTTCATAACACTCTACTGCCTTGACCCTACCCTGTTCATCGCCGATAAATCTCTTGGGATTGGTTAGAAGCCGGAAAATAATCCCTTCTTCCTCAGCATTCTCCCTCTCCTCACGCCTGGCTGGCATCTCCACTTTGGAGCGGCGATAAATGATATATACTTCCTCAGCCCCAAGCCTGAGGGCGCATCTGGAAGCATCCATGGCGACATTTCCTCCGCCGAAGACCGCCACCCTTTTGCCTACTTTTATCGGAGTATCATACTCGGGGAAGAGATAAGCCTTCATCAGGTTTGTTCGAGTAAGGAACTCATTGGCGGAATAAATGTTGCTGAAGTTCTCGCCGGGAATGTTTAGAAACATTGGTGCTCCAGCCCCAGGAGCTAAAAAAACAGCATCGTAACCACCTTCCAGAAGCTCATCCACAGTAGCTATTTTGCCTATCACTTGGTCAAACTTAATCTCCACACCAAGAGACTTTACATAATCAACTTCACCTTGAACAATGGCTTTGGGTAATCTAAACTCAGGGATTCCGTACATCAGCACGCCGCCAGCCACATGAAGTGCCTCAAGGATAGTAACTTCATACCCTAGCTTAGCTAGGTCGGCGGCACAGGTTAACCCAGCCGGTCCAGAGCCAACTACAGCTATCTTCCTACCATTAAATTTTACCCGCTCCTTCTGTCGTTCAATAACTTCGGGGTGAGCTCTTTCCCAATCAGCCAC
>JABUBO010000313.1_pt1 | contig 15247 bp, 18 predicted proteins | sample 7240361 | NCBI WGS metagenome assembly JABUBO01 (sample SAMN07256346, study PRJNA390944) | subsurface metagenome | isolation source: Methane hydrate marine sediment | place: Pacific Ocean: Eastern North Pacific, ODP site
TTTTGCTTCTTTTGAAGTTTCTTTCCATTTATATTTTCCACTTAATTTTTTTAAGGGGTCTCCGTTTAAGGGAATAATTCCAATATGATCTCCGGCGTTAAATGCTATTATTTCTTGTCCCGGTTTTATGCCAAATTTTTCTCTTAATTTCTTCTTTATTATAATCTCTCCGTGCGTTCCGACTTTTATATATTGCATTTATAATTCTCCTTAAAAGATTTTTCCTATTAAATAAATATTTTTCATATATTTATATTTTTTTTCGGAAATTTTTTTTTCCCTTAAAATATGAAAAATCATTCAAATATTAAATATCATAAATGTATTTAAAATTTAAAATAATAAGAGTTAATATAGTAAAAGAAGTAGATTGGTCAAAATATTTCTCAATGAGCTCAAAGAAAGTTGAAAGAATGCAAAAAATTTTTGGAGTGAAAAAAATATTTGCTATGGGATTGATGCTGGTTAGAGGCTCAAAAGGGTTTAGAGAATTAGATTATAAATTTGCTCAAAATGTTCTTAATGTAAAAGAAGTAATGGATAAATTAAAAGAGTGCCATTTAAATGTTTTTGGTTTAGTTATTAAAGACACTGATGGTGCATGTACTTGGGACACAAATATTGGATATAATCCTATTAATCGAGATATTTTGGGAGAGTTTTGTGATGCTGGGAAGGATAGAAATATTCCGTTAATGGTCTCATTTACATCAATGAATGATGCTTATCAAGGATATATCCATCCAGAAAGAGTGAGTATTCACGGTAAAAGCGGAAAAAAACATGGGAGAAAATATAAAAAAGGAGATATATCAACTCATGATGAAAGTGAAATGAGAGCTGATTTACAAGAGGGAGTTTCTTTTGAAGAATATCAGAAAAAAATCCCTTTCTTAACAAATAAAATAGATGAAAAGATTGGTGCTTCTAGAGCCACTCGTGGTCAAGGTTATATCCCCTTAACTAGCTTCATGTGTCCAAATAGCGAGCATATTGATTATCTTTTAGAATCAGCAAAAGAAGTAGTAAAAAATTCAATATTTTGGTATTTAGTAAAAGAAATATAAGTAAACTACTTTAATAATTTTTCACATAATAAATATAAATTAAGAATCATTTTGCTTTTTATCTTTATACCTTATTCCAAAATTCATTAGGTGTTAAAGATTTTTTAATTTTAGAAAACGGGCATACGGCGATGCAATTTCCGCAATCACCGCTATTTTCTACCCAAAATTCAAAACATTTTTCGACATTTACGTAATATTTCTTGACACCTGGATTGTTTGATGATGATTCTCCTTTAAAGCTCGGCTCTCTATCCTTAGTTATTGCACCATTTTCACAAGCATCAGCACATTTATAACAATTCCTACAAATTTTATTTATTTTTTTAATAAATTTAGAGTTAGGTTTATCAGATTTTAATGGTAGATCTGTAAAGACTTTACAAATTCTAACCCTTGGACCATATTTAGGAGTGATTAATAAGCCTGATCTTCCTAAAGCGCCTAAACCCGCATCGATAGCTAAAGGAATGCTTAAAGCAGTATCATTCCCACATTGAATCGCTCTATACCCAAGATTTCTAATAAATTCGCCAACACATGCTATTGAAAATGCCATTTTTGAATACGCAATAGCAGTTGATGCTGAGGATGGTTGTGCAGGTGCAGTTGCTATTCCGTCTGAGTTCATTTCTATTGCCATTACAATAGCTTTATTAATTCCTTTCGGTAAGGAGATGGGTTGTTTAGAAAAAGTATCGCCTTTCTTAGTAGAATTAATTCCATTTTTTTCCATTTCTATTTTTGATAAAGCTTTCACTTTCAAACCGGTGTTATAAATCCATTTTTCGTCAATATCTGTAATTCCTACCAGCGATGCTCCGTAAAATTTTGCGACTTTTTTTATTTTTTGAGTAAATTCATTAGAATTTTCAATAATATATTTGGATTTTGTCCAATTTGTACCATATTCATCTATTGTTTGAAGTTTTTCCCCTTCCCATGCAAATGCAAATGGAAATTTTTCATAGACTGTCCATCCCGCTTTCACAAAAGCGAAATCAAAACGTGTATATCCTCCTTTCTTAGATTTGATATGTTTTTCAATATTAGTAAAAAACATTTGTCTATAAGTTGGTAAAGTCTTGTCCCAAAAAGGTCTATAGATCATATGATTTTTTGCATCAAAACGTTGATATATACTATTATCAATTTCATAATATTGACTTAATGTACTTTTATTACTAGTCTTGTTTGCGTTCATTAATAATAATTACACACAATAAAAAATAAAAGGTTTTGAAAAAGATCCAAATTTTATTACAAAGAATCTTAAAAGATAATGTAAAGTAATTAAAAAAGTAGTTTGAAAAAATGTTCTAAATATCAACTATCATAAATATATTCAAAATTCAAAATAATAAGAATTAATTTTGGTAAAAGCAGTAGATTGGTCAAAATATTTTTCAATGGATTTGAAGAAAGTTGAAAATATACAAACAAATTTCGGAGTAAAGAAAATTTATGCTATGGGACTGATGCCAGTTAGAGGCCCAAAAGGGTTTAGAAAATTAGATTATCAATTTGCTCAAAATAGTCTTAATGTAAATGAGGTAATGGATAAATTAGAAGAGTGTTATATTAATGTTTTTGGCTTAGTTATTAAAGATACTGATGGCGCATGTACTTGGAACACAAATATTGGATGGAATCCTACTGATTGAGACATCTTAGGAGAATTTTGTGATGCTGGAAATGATAGAAATATTACATTAATGGTCTCATTCACATCAATGAATGATGCTTATCAAGGGTATTTGCATCCTGAAAGAGTTAGTGTTCACGGCAAAAGTGGAAAAAAGCATGGGATAGAATATAAAAAAGGAGAAATATCAACACATAATGAAGGTGAAATGAGAGTTGATTTACCAGAAGGAATTTCCTTTGAAGAATATCAGAAAAAAATCCCATTCTTAACAAATAAAATAGATGAAAAGAGTGGTGTTTCTAGAGCCACTCGTGGTCAAGGTTATATTCCCTTAACTAGTTTCATGTGTCCAAATAGTGAGCATATTGATTATCTTTTAGAGCTAACGAAAGAGATAGTAAAGAATTATCCTATTAAAGCTTTTTTTGCAGATTATATCAGATATGATGGAACATTTATTGATTTATGTGCTTGTGATCGTTGTGTTGCATTATTTCATAATAAATACGGAGAGAAAGCAAAATTAATTAATGGTAATGAATGGTATGATTTTAAAGCCGATACTATTGCAGAATATGCTCAGAAATTACATGATACGATTAAATCTATTAATCAAGATTGTATCATAGGATGGTTTTGTCTTCCTGGACCAAAAAAGTTATTTTCAAGGAAAAGACTGGGTCAAAATTGGCAGAAAATATCTACGATTTTGGATGTTGTCTCACCCATGGAATACCCCTATTTAATGGGAACTAGAGATGATGGATGGTTTTGGGGTAAAGTAGGTGATTTCTTCTATTGGTATTTTATTAGAAATATGAAAAAGCGAGCTCACGAATTCGGTAATACTCCTGTATTATCAATCACCAATTCCGTAGAATGTAATACTGAAGAGATGTTAAAACAAATGAAAGGATTTGATTTTGGCTTAGGCATCGCTCTCTTTAAATATTATGGAACAAGTGAAAGCCAATGGAGTGCAATAAAAAAGTATGCGGAGGATGAATTAGGATTGAATAAAGATAAGACAATTGAAAAAGAATGGAAAGGTTCAGATAAACGAGGAAGGTAAAAAATCTTTTTATTTTTTAAAATTCTTATAAATATGATTAAATTTTTATAAAATCAATTAAATGAAATAAATTAAAATACGTTTTTATAAGGTAAATAAATTATGAGTTATGAAGAAGAAAGAGATGAAACCTTCATTGACAAATTAAATAAATCATTCCTTGATTTTGTTGGGAGTGTTTTTGGTGATTCTGGAAAAGATTTTGTAAAAGAAACACAAGAGAAAGTTGAAGACTTATCTAGTAAATCGATTAAGAAGTTTATGGAATTCACCGATTCAGTTTTAGATTCCTTGAACTTGAAAGATAACGACCAAGTTATGAAAACGAAAGAAACTGTTGAGGATATGTTGAAACAGGCAGGTTTGTTAAAGGAGGAAGAAGAGGAGGAATTTTAACTTTATATATTTTAAATAATTTGCATACTAAATCATATTTTTCATAATATTTTTTCTTTCTTTAAAAGTGATTTAATCTCTTTTACTGAGGCATTAAACAATTCACTAATAACTGTTAAACTCATATCCATTGACATCCCCATTGCAGTGTAATCTTTATAGAGTTGAATCCATGTAGTTCTATTCTCATGGTATTCTTTTGGATGCTTTTTTTGTAGATGTTTCCAATATGGGTTTTTTAACATTTTACTACATATTGGGCATTCTCTGGTCTCTTCAGTGATATCTAATGGTTTTTCTTTTGTCTTTTTTTCTTGATTTTGTGGCATGAAATATCACATTAGTTTCTAAAATTGAAATATCTTAAATTTATATGAATTTATTATTTTTTAATAAGTTTTTATTTATCTTTACCTAAATTTTAAAGGAAATATAAATTTTATGAGATTTCTTATGCTATAAAAGATCTTTAAGATTGCTAGTTTTGCAGTATTTTTCCAAATTTCTCAACAAGCCAGTTATTTTCGATCTCAGAATAAATTCCGAAGCGCCTTTACCAATACGGTTAAGAAAATCACTACTTAATTCAAGATTTTGAATGAATACTCCAACTTTTGCAATATTTGTAGAGATCTGTTTAATTCTCAAGCGCCCTTCTAATTTTTTTACATCTTTATTATTTCGAACGTTAAATTCAATTAATCGCCCTTTCTGTGCTATTTCTCCCTTATCTAATAAAACCATTTCTCCGGTCATCTCTATTGGAATATTTAAAAGTTTTAATTTAATTTCGTCAATAATCTCACTCCGAAATACATTGGGGGAAATGAACTCTACTTCAATTTTAGTAATAGGACTCACAATTTCCCAAAATCTTTCTTTATAAATTGCTGCTATAAGTGTATCTCCATTACAGTTATTTATTTCTACTACTTTTGTAATTATATTTGCAGTCAAAGATTGTTCTAACTCTCTTAATTTTTTTTTTTTAAAATTTTAAAAAGTTTTAATTATTTATAGTTTATCTCCTTCTTTTTTTTACATATGTAGCAAATAAAGAATCGAAGTGTTTTTTAAATCTTTGACAGTCTTCTTCTGAAATTAAGATAGGTTCTCCTATTTGGAGTGCGCCCCAATAAATTCTTGCTAATTTTTCAACCAATTCTGCCAATTTAACAACATGTCCCATAGATCTTGCACATACTAAAACGCCATGATTGGCTAATAATACGCCATTTTTTATACCCATAACTTCAAGTGCTTTTTCTCCAATTTCTTCAGTATGTGCTTTACCAAATTCCGCTATATCAACAGATCCACCTAAAAATACAACTTGTTCTTCCATAATTACTGGAATTTTTTTTCTTACTACGGAAAGCATAGTTGCAAAGGGTGAATGAGTGTGTATTACACAATTAGCTTTTGGACGCGCTTTATAAATTGCTACATGAAGACGATATTCTGTAGAGGGCAGTTTTCCTGAACTTAAAGGTGTGCCATCAAATTTCATCCGAACAATTTCATCTTTCACTAAGGATGTATATTGATTAAATGATGGTGTGATGAAGAGTTCATCCTTTTTTGGAATTCGAATACTTACATTACCTTCTCCTGCTTCCACTAAGCCTTTAGCAAAGATTGCTTTCGCTCCATTTACAACTTCTATTCTAAGTTGGTCTTCTTTATCATCTTCCATAATTTTCCATAAATATTTGAAAAATTATAAAAATTTCGATATTTAATTATAATTTATGACAAAGCCAATCAAGAAATATATTGGGATAGATCTAGGTGCAAGTTCGGGAAGAGCAATAGTGGGAATTTTTGAAAGCAAACTCTTAAAATTGGATGAGGTATACCGTTTCTCCAATGGAGGTATTCAATTATTTGATTCATTATATTGGGATACTTTAAGACTCTTCGAAGAAATAAAAAATAGTTTGAAGATGTGTGTAGAAAAGTATGGACCCAATTTTGATGGAATTGGAATCGATAGTTGGGGAGTTGATTTTGTTCTTTTAGATGAAAATTATGAGCTTGTCGGCCTCAATCATCATTATCGAGATAAGCGAACTGATGGAATGGTTGATGAAATGTTTAAGGTCGTTCGAAAAGAAGAAATCTTTAATCAAACTGGAATTCAATTCATGCCAATTAATAGCTCTACTCAATTATTTTCTATGGTAAAATCCAAATCCCCACAATTAACTATAACTAAAAAAATTTTAATGATTGCAGATTACTTTAACTTTTTGTTATCAGGAAAAATTGGTTCAGAATATACTTTAGCAACAACATCGCAGTTATATAATCCAATTAAGAATGAATGGGCGTTTGATTTAATAAACAAGTTAGGATTCAATCCTAAATGGTTTCCTGGTATTATAAACCCTGGAACTATTCTTGGAAAAATATATAACTCTATAACAAATAAAACTGGTTTAGATGAAAATACACCCGTTATTGCAACTCTCTGTCATGATACTGCTGCGGCAATTGCAGCAGTCCCACTTGAAGAAGATGTTAAGAATTGGGCTTATATTAGCTCAGGTACTTGGAGTTTAATGGGATTAGAATTATCTCAACCTATAATAAATCAAAAAGCTCTTAAATATAATTTCACCAATGAAGGAGGGGTTTTTGGAACAATTCGCTTTCTTAAAAATATTATGGGATTATGGTTAATTCAAGAATGCAAACGAATATGGGAAGAACAAAATAGAACAAAAATTTCTTATGATGAAATTGAAAAATTAGCGCAAAGAGCAAAACCATATACTAGTTTTATTTTTCCAGATAATAAAATGTTTTTAAACCCAAAGAATATGATTAAAACAATACAAAATTACTGTAAAGGAACAGATCAAGATGTTCCTACGGAGATAGGTTCTATTTCTAGAACAATTTTTGAAGGATTAGCTTTTAGATATCGTCAAATTCTCGACCAATTACAAGAATTTTCAGATAAAAAGATCGAAAAAATTTATATTATTGGTGGAGGTTCTCAAAATGAACTTTTATGTCAATTTACATCCAATGCTACTAATCTTCCTGTAGATGCTGGACCAAGTGAAGCTACAACTATTGGAAATATTTTAATGCAAGCAATAGCAACTGGTGAAATTGAATCACTTCAGCAATTACGTCATATTGTTAGAAATTCATTCAAAATAAAATCCTTTAACCCAAAAAATAATTCAAAATGGGAAAAAGCTCATAAATTGTATTTAAAATATCAAGAAATGTAAAAAGATAAGCCAATTAATTAAATTCAAATACATAAATATTAAAAAAGAAAATAATATATAATATTTGAATGTATAAGAAAAGAATCGTAAGATATAGGGAAAAATTAGAACAAATAGACGAATTCTTAAATTATCTTAAGGAATGGGAAGTTATTAGGAAATGGTATCAAAAGAACTTATAGATCAAATAATTAATGATTTTTCATTTGCATTTACAAATAAAAAGATATTAGGGATATATTATTCGGATCTTATATATATAATTGGGAGACAAATAGAAGTGATATCGATATTTGTATTGTTGCTCCAAATAAAGAAAATTACGAATTATTATCAGTATTTTTAAGAAATATAGACGTTGTTTCGAAAAAATATGATATTCGATTTTTCTCAGAATTACCGCTTTATATTAAAATTCAAGTTATTTATGATGGAATTCTAATTTATTCACCTGACAAATTAGATTTATACGAATATTTTTATTTCTATTGTAAATTATGGGCAGATCAAAAACACCGGCAAGAAATATCTAAAGAAGAATTATTATCGATGTGATATTAACCCCATTTTCTTATTAATTCTTTACCTGTTACTTTTCTCACAAGATCAACTGCTTTAACAACGTATTTATAGCATGTCTCTCCCCAAATATCATTATCTAAATATTTTTGGAGTCCAGAAGGATCACTAAAATTTATTCCACAAAGATCTTCGCAAATTACAGAACCAAACTCTTTTTCGAAATAATGGACAAATATCGCTGCTCTTGCATATATTCTTGGTTTTGCTCCAAATTTTATCGGTTTTTGCCCACCCATAATAATTCCGATTGCAGCACAACCAGCACACACAGCACCACAAGGTCCCTTCCATCCATGCATACTCTTAAATCCACCAAACCCCCCAGCAAGAGGAATGGTTAGATTATTAAAAAAGAAATTTTCTAAACCTAATACATCTAGGATACTTGTAAATGTCCAAGCAGCACAGTTTTTATTTTGCTCCCCTTTTGGTAATAGTTTATTTAATTCTTCTATTTTTTCATCAAAACACTTATCTAAGTCAACTTGATCTGAATTTTTTGCATTCATAATAATTATTATTCAATTTAATTCTATAAAAAAGTTGAAGAAAAGTAGTAAAATTAAAAGTAAAGTTATTTCTATTTAGATTAAAATATTCTGTATAAATAAAAAATTTATAGATTTATTATGAAAGTTGCAAAATATTATAATAATGATGATGTTAGATTAGAAGAAATGCCTAAACCTCAGATCAATTATGGAGAACTATTAATAAAAGTAAAAAAATCTGGAATTTGCGGGAGTGATATTTTGGAATATTATCGTTTTGCTAAAATGAAAAAATTAGGAGTAGATAGTCTCGTTCTAGGTCATGAGATGACGGGTGATATTGTTGAAATAGGTGAAGGTGTTTCGGATTATAAATTAGGGGATCGAGTTTTTGTGTCCCATCACGTACCGGATTTCGATTGCCATTACTGTCAACTTGGGCATCATACCGCTTGTCATTTATTACATAATACAAATTATGATCCTGGGGGTTTTGCAGAATATATTAGAATTCCTAAAATAAATTTAGAAAAAAAAGGGGTTTATGTTTTATCAGAGAATATGACGTATGATGAGGGAGTTTTTATTGAGCCATTAGGATGCGTATGTCGAGCTCAGCGTTTAGCAAATATTAGAAAAGGGCAAACGCTCTTAATTTTAGGTTGTGGAGTCTCTGGACTATTGCATCTTAAGTTAGCAAAGGCAAAAGGTGTTGAAAAAATAATTACAACTGATATTAATGAATATCGATTAAAAAAGGCAAAAAAATTTGGAGCAGAAGTAGTTCTTCATGCAAGCAAAAATATACTCGCAGAGGTAAAAAAATTTAACGAAAAAAGGCCTCCTGATTGTATAATTGTATGTACAGGTGCATTATCGGCTGCAAAACAGGCAATAGAATGTGCAGGCCCTGGAACGGTTATTATTTATTTTGCAGTCCCAAAACCCGGTATAAATATAAAAATCCCCATAAATGATTACTGGAGGAATGAGGTTGTTATTATGACTTCTTATGGCGCTGCTCCTGAAGATCTTGATGAAGCATTTGAATGGATTAAATCTAAAAAAATAAAGGTAGTAGATTTAATTTCCCACCGATTTCCACTAAGTAGAGCTGGTGATGCTTTCAAAGTAGTCTGTGAAGCGAATGAATCTTTAAAGGTCATCTTCGAACCATAACAATGTCAATAATAATTAAACTTAAATATTTGTAAATTTTGTATCTTTTAATACGAATGGAATATTATTTTTATGATAAATCTAATTTTTTTTTAAAATTAACTAGTGAAATTAATGAATATTCTTCTTACAGGAGCTTTTGGAAATGTCGGATTAAGCACTTTAAAGGAATTATCTAAAAAAAATTATAACATTAGAATTTTTGATATTGAGAATTCTAAAAATAAAAAGATAGCAAAAGATTATGAAGGAAAAGTTGAAATAATTTGGGGGGATTTACGGAATAGAGAGGATGTTAATAAAGCCGTCTCAGGAATGGATATCGTTTTACATGTTGCTGCCATAATTCCTCCGCTTGCTGATGCCCAACCAAAATTTGCCGAAGAAGTTAATGTTGGAGGGACCTCAAATATTATTAAGGCAATGAAAATGCAACCCCAAAAACCTCGATTGGTTTATACATCTTCAATAGCAATTTATGGAGATCGCCGTAAATCTCCTTTAATTAGGACTAGCGACCCTCCTAATCCCATTATTGATGATAAATATGCCAAACAAAAACTAAAATGTGAAGATCTCATCAGAACTTCTAGTTTAAAATGGGTAATTTTACGCTTAACTTATATTGTCTCCCCTAATAAACTTCAAATGGACCCCATAATGTTTGATATGCCAATAGACACATGCATTGAGATTTGCGATACTAAAGATGTTGGACTTGCTCTTGCAAATACAATGGAAAATAATGAAATTTGGGGTGAAACATTGAATATCGCCGGAGGACCAAAATGTCGGATCATCTATAGGGATTATCTTAATAGAATATTTAAATTATTTGGTCTTGGGACTGATTTTTTACCTTCCGAGGCCTTTAGTGAAGATGATTTTCACTGTGGATTTATGGATACAGAAAAAAGTCAAAATTTACTTCAATATCAGAGATACACTCTTGATGATTATTTTAAAGAAGTCAAGAAAAAAGTTAAAGTCTCAAGATTTTTCAATCAAATTTTTCCGCTGATTATTCGGCCAATTGCTAAAAAACATATACTTAGACAATCACCTTATTATGAAAGTAAATATGAATAATCCCGTAAAATATAAATAAATGTGGAAAAAAAAATTAAGAAAATTTTTTAATTTACCCATTTTGGTAAATTTCAAATGCATCATCTACACTAGCGTTATTATGGACAATTTCTCTTACTGCTTTTATCATTCCAACAGGTTTATCCGATTGAAAAATGTTCCTTCCCATATCTACGCCGACTGCCCCTTTATCTATAGCATTTTTAGCCATTTGTAAAGCATCTCTCTCAGGAATTTTACGGCCACCTGCAATAACAACTGGTGCCGGGCATATACTAGTAACTTCTTCAAAATCTTCGCAATAATAAGTCTTAACAAAAGTTGCACCCATTTCAGCTGCTATTCGAGACGCCATACCCAAATATCTTGCATCTCTTACCATCTCTCTACCAACAGCAGTAACTGCTAGAACTGGGATACCATATGTTTGACCCCAATTTACTAACTTCGAAAGATTCATAATTGATTGTTTTTCATATTCACCACCGATAAAAATCGAGCATGTGATAGCAGATACATTCAATCTTATCGCATCATCTATAGTAACATTGATTTCTTCATTTGAAAGTTCCTTAAGCATACTCGCACCAGCTGAAACTCTCAGAACTATTGGTTTATCTACTTCTGCAGGAACACAGTTTCGAAGCATTCCACGTGTTAACATTAAAGCATCAGCATATTCAAAAAGTATATTTAAGTCTTCAAAACGTTTCAAAGCACCCGGAACATTCCCAAAATAACCATGATCAACCGCTAACATAACACAATGCCCAGATTTTGGGTTAATTATCCGTGATAAGCGATTTTTCATTCCCCAATCCATAGTAATTCACTTACTTTTATTATTTTTTTTTGTTTGATTATAATTTTTTAATATTAATTTAAAATTCCTTATATCTAATACTTCTTAATAGATTAAATTTTTATTAACTTTTTTGATTTTTTTTAAAGACTTAAGGATACCAACTAATAAACTCATTATTAACTATATTTACTTTTATAACTAGATCTAAATTCGATTTAATTTATTACTTTGCAAGAAAAAAAAGGTGGCTTCTCCCTATTAGGAGAAGCCGTTCTCCCCCCATTACCCTATGTGGCTTTTTTTAAAAATTTTATTTCAAAGTGCTTTATAACTTTTTAATCCTATTTGCTTTATTTCTTAACTTTTGTAATCGAGCAAAATCAATCTCAATAAAAATATCTTTTACTCTAAATTGTTCAAGATAGAAATCTTCTTGCTGTCTTTCGCTTAATTCTTTAAACGGAGTATTTATATGTAAATCTTTCTTTGAATATATCAAATTATTTGATAATACTTTCATTATTTTCACTTTTTGAGTTCTTTTTTTGTCTCGAACTTTTTTTTTACCCAAAAAAAAAATATTAAGTACTAAAATATTTTTTTTCATATATATAAACTTTTTGTTATAAGACTTTTTCTTAGAAAAAAAAATTCTAATATTAAATCACTTGATAATGAATATTTTTTTACAACAAAAAGATAAAATTAAGAATCAAGTTAAAAATTTACTAGAAATTATAAAAAACCTATAGTAAATGAGAAAAATAAGAGAACTATTATTGTTAATGATAGGTATATGATCAAATTGATTAAATTTTTCTTACTTTTTGTTTTTTGAAAGCGATAATAATATAATAATTTATTTAATATTGCTGCACATAATCCAAAAACAATCATATTGATAGCCAAGGTAAGGTCAATCAATCCTGAAATATATGCTGTAGCTGTAAATAAAGAACTTGCACCACCAGATAATAACCCAATCATAATTGCAATTGGTAAATACAACAGATATGGAATTTGGATGTTTTTAAATATAATCGTTAAGAACACCGCAAGTAAATAAGTAGAAGTAAAAATTAAAGCTGATTTTAAAGAAAGAGGATTCTTCACTTTTTGAAGGATATGTTTTTTCTCTTTTTTCCTTAAAATTAAGATATTAAAAATTATACCCAGTATAGTTGTTAATATTAATGGGTAAAATAATCTGACGGTTAATTCAGATGATATTAGAATTATTACTAAAAGAATTCTAATGATCATAGTTTGAAGTAATAATGAAACAGTTGCAGGATGCGCGTCAATTTCAGCTAATTCTTTAGTTGTAGCTTCACTATGAGCAAAGCCTCCTAAAATCGCTAAAATATATAAACTCTTTTCCGACGACGATTTAAGGAGAAAATATGAGAAATATTTAATCGCTAAAATGGTTAGAAAGACATATACTATAGTAACAATTTGAATATCATATATTATTAAATCTTGAGGGAAAAGAATAAGCGTTAATATCATAATTGCTAAAAATTCAACAGTTCCTGTCCATTCAATATCCTTTAACTTTTGTATTTTATAGAATTGCTTTTTAGTAGAAAGGATTATTAAAAATATAACTGAAATGGTAATAGCAAGAAAAGAATTATAATAACTAACGATTCCAACAACCATTGCCAAAAGCATAGATAATGTTGTTGTATATCCTGGGTCATCAGTTCTAAATAATCGATAAAAAGTACCAATTAATAAAAATACAATCATTCCTCCAAAAATAATAATAATAATATAAAAACCTAGATCTTGTAAAAATTTATCGTATAGAATAATAATTGTAGTAGATATTATTGAAAAAAATATATGATCCCTAGCACCATATTGTGCAGATACTCTTGTTCGTTCAATTCCAATAATAAAACCACAGAATAAAGAAACTAAAATTGGAATTAAAAATTCAATAAAATTTGGATCCATCATTTGTAATAACAAAAATATAGAACGAATTTATTTATATCTATTTAGAAATACAATTAATTATCTTTCCTTATTAGAAAAATTGCATTTTCTGGACATTTTGAAACGCATAATCCACAACCGAAACATTTAATCCCCTCAAAATGAAATTTATTTCCTTCAATTCTTCTAGCTCCAAAATAATACCATTGTTCACAATTTCCACAACTCTTCCATTTTGATAAGTCTGTTTTTGCTATGAAATCAGATTTTATAATTTGAGGAGAACCACTTTTTATAAATTTACTCAATATAACGCAACAACAAGGGCAACAGTTACACACAACATAGTAAAAATTCGGATTTGGAAAATATATTAACTGATGAACTAAACCTCGTTGATCACAATCTTCTAATAATTCAATTATTTCTTGTTTTGAAGCTCGTTTTAATTTCTCTGATTTATAAGGTATTTCGTATAAAGATTGTCCAAAGCCAATATGTATGCAAGTTCTAATTGGATTATCACAATTTTTGTAGGTTAATCTGCAATAACAATTCCCAATCCCTACTACATTAGATCTGGATAATAGTTTGAAAATTTCTTGAGATGGAAGAAATTTTGTTTCAGGATTAAAATGTATATTTAAAGGAATAACATGTCCCCCCCATCTTTTTTTAAGGATATAAGTATCAACAACTTCAAGTATGTGTATCTTAGTAAATTTTTCCGTTAATCTAAATAACTCCAACATTGGTACTTCAATTATACCTAGCAAGAAAGAAAATATTCTATCAAGATGAGGAATTATTTTTAATAATTTATCAATTTTAGTCTGAAAGGTTATTTTTAATTTCCCTTGTTTTCAATTAAAATTTAATTCTATTTAACTATTTTTGCTATATAGCAATAGAATATGGGTGTAACCCCACACCCTCTATCCCATCCGCAGAAACTGCATTTGGGACTACTTTTTTAATTATATTATAACCGGCATTCACATCAGCATTGATAAGAATTCCTTTTTTGCTCTTAAAAAGACCTCTATTTATTCGCTTTCCAGCGTATCTTTTATGTTTTTTAATCGGCTCTTTATCTAAAAAACTGCATTTAGAAGTAAAAGACTCCCCATCGATGATAATCTCTATACCAACTAATTCTGATTTATATTTAATTTGATTTATTAATTTGAAAAATGGTATTTGAACAAACTTCTGATTATTAATCTTACCTATATTTACTTTCTGCTTCCATGTTCTATTATAACCGATGATTATTGTTCCGAAATTTTTATTAATACAATAATTGACAATTTTTCTTGAAATCTTATGAAATATTTCACCTATTTTGTTGTTCCGTTTTCTGGTAATCTTCTGCAATCTTTTAGTTTCAAACTTAATTCCCTGCTTATCTTTAATTGATTTTAGCTCTGCAATTCTTTTATTATAGAATTGATTTATGGATTTCACAATACCGCCTTTAATAATAGTGGGTTTTAACCCTACATTATTTACAATAGTTACAATATTGCATACACCTAAATCAATTCCTATAATTCTATCCTTATTTAAGTTTAAATTCTTTATATCCTTCGAATATATAATCTCTAAAATATAAAAAAATCCTTTAGGAATTATTCTTACTTGATGTAATTGATTTCTTATTCTTGTTTTAATCGGAAATAACTTTACCTTTTCTGGAAAATGCAAACAACAATTTTTAATT
>JABUBO010000314.1_pt1 | contig 15243 bp, 11 predicted proteins | sample 7240361 | NCBI WGS metagenome assembly JABUBO01 (sample SAMN07256346, study PRJNA390944) | subsurface metagenome | isolation source: Methane hydrate marine sediment | place: Pacific Ocean: Eastern North Pacific, ODP site
CAGCTTGGTGACAAGGGACTGGATGTGAAGCTAAAGCAAACTGGGTGTATGGGAATGTGCCACAACGAGGTATTGGTTGAGGTTTTATCCCCCCAGAATAGACGCACATTCTATGGCAGGGTTACCCCTGAGAAGGTTGACCGGATAATTAATGAACACCTTATTGGAGGCAAGCCCGTTACCGAATGGATTATACCAGATAAAGAAATAAACAGCCTTTTAGCCAAACAAAAGAGGATTGTGCTTCAAAACTGCGGCATAATTGACCCCGAATCCATTGATGATTATTTAGCTTCCGACGGCTACAAGGCAATAGAGAAGATATTGCACAGCCTGTCACCCCGGGAGGTAATTGCTGAGGTCACTAATTCCGGCTTGAGGGGAAGAGGCGGCGCCGGCTTCCCTACTGGCATCAAATGGGGCTTCGCCAGAAAGTCTGCTGATAGACAAAAATACATAATTTGTAACGCCGATGAAGGTGACCCCGGGGCTTTTATGGATAGAAGCGTTCTGGAAAGCGACCCTCACAGTGTTATTGAAGGGATGCTGATAGCTGGCTACGCCGTCGGAGCCTCAGAGGGCTATATTTACATAAGAGCGGAGTATCCACTGGCAATTCAGCGATTAGACATAGCTATAGCTCAGGCTAGGGAGGCAGGATTTATAGGTGAGAGTATCCTAGGCTATAATTTTGACTTCGATATAAAAATTAGACAGGGGGCAGGTGCTTTTGTCTGTGGGGAGGAAACAGCTCTCATCATGTCCATAGAGGGACGGCGGGGAATGCCCAGATTTCGCCCTCCCTTTCCTGCCCAGTCAGGCTTGTGGGGCAAACCAACCACTATTAATAATGTAGAGACTCTAGCTAATGTACCCTGGATTATTCTCCACGGTGCTGATACCTACAATACCTACGGCACTGAGAAAAGCAAGGGAACCAAGGTTTTTGCTCTGGCTGGTAAGGTAGCCCACGGTGGGCTAATAGAGGTCCCTATGGGTATCACCCTGAGGGAGATTGTCTTTGACATCGGTGGTGGAACCTCAACTGGGCTAGAATTCAAAGCAATCCAGATCGGGGGACCGTCTGGTGGCGTCATTCCAGCCAGTTTAGCCGATACCCCGGTAGATTATGAGTCAGTAACCAAGACTGGTGCCATCATGGGCTCGGGCGGATTGATAGTAATGGATGAAAGCAGCTGCATGCTAGACATAGCCAAATTCTTTCTCAATTTCACCCAAGCTGAATCCTGCGGCAAGTGCACCTTTTGCCGAGTAGGAACCTTGCGTATGCTGGAGATTTTGCAGCGAATTACTGAGGGTAATGGCAAAGAAGGGGATATAGAACTCCTTGAGGAATTAGCTCAGAATATAAAGAGAGCTTCATTGTGCGGGCTAGGACAGACTGCGCCTAACCCAGTGTTAACCACGATTAAGTACTTCCGCGATGAATATGAAGCCCATATCTATGAGAAGAAATGCCCAGCCAAGAAATGTCAAGCCTTAATTACCTACGAGATTATCCCGGAAAAATGCCCTGGGTGCGGGCTTTGCGCTAAATATTGCCCTACCGAAGCTATCTCCGGAGAGAAAAAGAAGCCTTACGTTATTGATAATGAAAAGTGTATCCGCTGTGGATTATGTATGAATGTGTGCCGCCTTGATGCCGTATCTGTCTACTAGGGAGAAGGAAATGCCTAAGGTCGCGCTTACATTAAATGGGGAAAAGGTTGAAGTAGAGGCCGGAGCCACCATCCTAGAGGCGGCTGAACAGAATGGGGCCAAGATACCTACCCTATGCCATGACCCTCGTCTAAAACCTACTGCTGCCTGTCGTCTCTGTCTGGTAGAGGTGGAAGGGAGTAGCGAGCCAACGCCAGCATGTATCACACCGGTAACAGAAGGTATGGTAGTGAGGACAAAAACCGATGACCTCATTAACATCCGCCAAATGTGTCTGGAACTGCTTCTCTCTGACCACTATGGTGATTGTGTCGCTCCCTGTAAGCTTGCCTGCCCGGCTGGAATTGATATTCAGGGCTATATCGGCCTTATTGCCAATGGCCAGTATAGAGAAGCGTTAAAACTAATTAGGGAGTCTAATCCCCTGCCTCTTGTCTGCGGGCGAGTATGCCCCCGCTTCTGTGAAACCAAATGCCGCAGGAATTTGGTGGATGAGCCGGTAGCTATAAATACCCTAAAGCGGTTTGTGGCCGATTATGACCAGAATAACGGAGACCCCGATATACCTAAGCCTAAACCAGCCACAGGACACAAAGTGGCTATTGTCGGTGGTGGTCCCGCCGGCTTATCAGCAGCTTATTACCTCGCCCTTAAGGGGCATGAGGTAACAATCTTTGAGGCCAATCCCGAGCTCGGTGGAATGCTGAGATACGGCATTCCAGAATATCGCCTTTCCAAAGCAGTTCTAGACAAGGAAATAGCTGTTATCGCCAATCTATGCCGTCAAATTCGCTGCAATGTCTCTTTGGGCAAAGATTTTACCATTAAAAGTCTTAAGACCACGGGCTATGACGCCATCTTTATCGCCCTTGGTGCTCAAGCCAACCAGAGGATGAAAATTAAGGGAGAAGATTTGCCCGGCGTTCTTTCTGGGATAGGATTCCTGAAAGACACAGCCTGCGGGAAGAAGGTAACACTAGGCGAGAAGGTGGCCGTTATTGGGGGCGGTAATACCGCCATAGATGCTGCCCGAACTGCCCTACGGCTAGGGGCGGGGGAGGTAACCATTGTTTATCGAAGGTCAAGAAATGAAATGCCAGCTAATGAGGAAGAAGTAGAGCAGGCGGAGCAAGAAGGAATCCGACTTCAATTCTTAGCAGCACCAGTAAGTGTAAGCGCCCTGAACGGCAAGGTTGACTCTATAGAGTGCATCCGGATGGTTCTGGGAGAACCTGACAGTTCAGGTAGGCGAAGACCAGAGCCAATAACTGGTTCAGAATTCACTATGAAAGTAGATACAGTAATTATGGCTATTGGCCAGACGCTTGACACTTCTAGCTTTGACAAAGATAGTCAGGTAGAGCTCAACCGCAGAGGATACATCAACACCAATGAGGAAACGATGGAAACCTCCATGAAAGGGGTATTCGCTGGTGGTGACTGTAGTTCAGGCCCAGCTACTGTAATAGAAGCGGTAGCCGCTGGGCGAAGAGCGGCAATTTCTATAAACCAATACATCAACGGCCAGCAAATTGCTCCAGAGACAAAACCTTATAATTGCGCCAAAGGTGATTTAGCTGAGATTGACATCACCGACTATGAGCGGGTAGAGCGTATCCCAAGAACTGAAATGCCTGTCCTAGACCCAGAAGAGCGGAAGGGGAACTTTGCCGAGATTGAGCTTGGGTTCACCGAGGAAATGGCCAAACATGAGGCCGAGCGCTGTCTAGCCTGCGGCTGTCAAGATGTATTTGAGTGCCGATTGCGAGAGCTGGCTACTGAGTATCAGGTAAACGGCATTCACTATGCTGGACATAAGCGCCACCTGCCCATAAATGAGAACGAGCACCCACATATCTTAAGAGACCCCAACAAGTGTATATTGTGTGGTAGTTGTATCAGAATATGCGACGAGGTTCAGGGTATCGGTGCTCTAGGCTTTACTAACCGCGGCTTTGGCACCACGGTTGAGCCAGCCCTTGGTATGCCTCTATGCGAAACGAACTGCGAATCCTGCGGGCAGTGTATCTCTACCTGCCCTACCGGGGCTTTAACCCCTAAAGTTCACTTGCCTAAGCCAGGACCCTGGAAACTTGAGACTGTGCCTACCACCTGTCCTTACTGCGGTATCGGCTGTAACCTAGAATTGAATATTATCGGGGATAAAATAGTAAAAGTTACCTCCCCAGTTAATAGCCCAGTAAATAATGGTAACCTCTGTCAGAAGGGCGCCTTTAACCCTTGCTCTCTTCACGACTTAAAGCGGCTCAGAACGCCCCTTATTAAACGAAATGGCGACTTAATTGAAGCCAGTTGGGATGAAGCGATAGCCCTAGCCAGTGGAAGTCTGAGCCAAATCAGGGAGCGAAGTGGTGGAGAAGGGCTCGCTGTCTTGTCATCCCCCCAACTGACTAATGAAGAGAACTATCTAGCTCAAAAGCTGGCTCGAGTAGCCTTAGGGACTAATAATATAGGCAGTCTAAGCGTCCCTGTGGTGAGTGAAGAGCTGGCAAGGAGTCTTGGCAAAAATGCTTCCACTTGCTCTTATAACGACATCCTAACCAGCGACCTTATCCTCGTCTTCGGCTGTGACATCACCGAGGACTATCCAATAATCGCTCTGAAGGTTAGGGAGGCGGTAGCTAAGGGAAGCAAACTGGTTACATTTAATCACCGAGTCACAAGAATGGACCCCCTAGCCAACATCACTTTGAAGGTTAATCCAAGAACAAGCACAGGACTGCTTAGAGCCATGCTGAATTACATCCTATCTTACGGTCTCGTTGATTACGATTTTGTCCGCTTCCGGACCACCGGCTTCGAAAGCCTTGCCCAGGAGGTGAGAAAATATCCGTTAGAAAAGGTCGCCGATACACTTTGGATAAAACTGGCAAGAATCGTTGAAGCAGTACACCTTTATATTCGAGCCCAAAGACCAGTAATAATAGTAAATGCTGATACCATCACCTCTGCCGAGCTCATCCTAATCAGCAACCTAGCCTTAATCACCGGTAATGTAGGGCGAAGTGGTGCCGGGATAATAGCCCTCCACACCGCTGGCAACGCTCAAGGATTGATTGATATGGGGGTGAACCCAAACTACCTCCCTGGACAGCAACCAATCACTGCTGTAGCTGTCAGACAGAAGTTTGAAGCTGCTTGGGGTAAGCCTATACCTAGTGAGAAGGGAAGAGATGCAATTGCCATTATTCAAGGAATAGAGGGAGGCAACATCCAGAGCATCCTCATTTTAGGTGGCGACGCTATTGGAAAAATAGAAAATGCCATATTTGAAGTCCCGATTTTCTCCGTGCTTATAGATACTGTGTTCCCTGAAACGCCGCCTTATCCTGATGTAATTCTTCCTGGAGCCACCTTCGCCGAAAGCGAAGGCACCTACACTAATTGCGAGCGCCGAATTCAACATCTGCATCGTGCTACCTCCCCACCAGCTGGCAAGGAGAATTGGGAGATTATCTCAGCTTTATCAACCTCGCTAGGCTATCCAATGAATTACCCAGCGGTTTCAAGCATCTATAGAGAAATCGCCAAACTTGCTCCTACTGTTAAGGCAGGCAAGAGTAGCCGATACCCTGAGGAAGGAACACAATGGCCATTCCTTAATAATGGCAGATTTGATTTTGAGGATGGCCTAGGCCGGCTTCGGCTTGTTGAGTCCGAGAGTTATGAAGCCCTAGAAGCCTTGACCAGCTTGTCATAAACGCAAACTACATCCTGTAAGAGAAACTTCTATACTGATGACCGTCATCAGTCATTCCTTATTGAAGCAAATTAAGCATAGTTGTGTGAACTCTTCCGTTGGAGAACAGTAGATCGCTTGTCTCTAACTTCCATGGGTTACCCTCAAAATCAGTTACCTCTCCTCCTGCCTCTTGAACCAACAGAATCCCCGGGGCAACATCCCATGGTTCAATCTTGGTTGTGAAATAGGCCTCCCCCTTTCCAGCTGCCACCCAAGCTGTTTCCAAGCCGGCTGAGCCAAGTTTGCGCACATCCGTTACTTCCGAGTAAACCTTAGTTAAGAGCCGGCCAGTTCTCAATCTATCCCTCTCCCCGCCCTCGCAGTAAAACAGATAACTTTGGCAAAGGTCAGAAGTTTCTGAGACATGAATTCTTCTTTGATTGAGGTAGGCTCCGTTCCCTTTTTCTGCCAAATAGAATTCCTTAATTGCTGGTGCATAGACTGTGCCTAAAAGAAGTTCTCCCTTGTGCACCACAGCTATGCAAACTGAAAACAGGGGATTTGAATTAGCAAAACCACTAGTGCCATCGAGGGAATCTACAATCCAAAGCCAGTCAGGGTCACCCTTTAAGAAGCCGCTCTCCTCTGTCAGAAGGCTGTGTTGAGGATACCTCTGCCTGATTTCTCGGATAATCAGCTCATCAACCATCTTGTCATATTTGGTTACAGCTTCTTTAACTGAACAACGTAGTTTGAGCAGCTGTTCATCTTCTCCAAAATGGGAAAGTAATATATCACCTGCCCGCCTGGCTAAATTTTCGATAAAACCTATCATTCAAGAACCTTCACTCCCCGGAGTCTGCTCGGCTATTTAGCATTCGTCCTCATTTTTAACGTCTTGCCTAGGGTTGGATTATAGCATAGGCTCTACCGTATAGCTATACAAACCGGCAAAAGTTGGCTTTTCGTGACCAGACCACGGAAAGACTAGCCTGACACCCCCCAACCGAGCTATAATTGGCGTTGAAGAGAGGATGCCAATTGAAACGACAAGGGCTTGCATTTTCCAAGCGCAACCGCAAGGAAGGTCAGCCGAAGGTTATGGAAGGAGGTATATAGATGGCACTTGAGACCCTAGAAAACTTGAAAAGAGCAGTCGTAGAATACGATACTGAAGCTGCAGCCAGCTGGGCCAGGAAAATAGTGGAGGAAAAGGTGGACCCCATCAAGGCCCTGGATGCGCTGACAGAGACCATCAAGCAGGTCGGTGACCGCTTTGGTAGAGGCGAACTCTGGCTTCCCGACCTGGTTGGGGCAGCCGATGCCATGCAAGCTGCTATGCCCATCATAGAGGAAGAGCTTAAGAGAACAGGGGCGAAGCGAGAAACCCTGGGTACCATTGTCGCCGGGACAGTTTTCGGGGATATCCATAGCATAGGGAAATCTATGGTATGCACATTGCTAGTAGCCGGGGGCTTCGAGGTGCATGACCTGGGGGTGAATATCAAGGCTGAGGAGTTCCTAGAGGCAATAGAGAAATATCAAGCCGATATCCTGGCTATGTCTGCTCTCTTGACCACGACCGCTGCCGAGCAGAAGAAGGTTATTGACACCCTCAAGGAGAAGGGTATCAGGGAGAAGGTAAGGGTCATGGTGGGTGGGGGTGCCATAACCGCGGATTTTGCCCAGAGCATTGGTGCCGATGGATATGACCCCACAGCACCCGGTGCCGTAGAACTAGCCAGGAGGCTGGTTGGAAGGTGAATGTAGAGCCAAAACATAAATAGAAAGGAGTCAAGAGAATGGTTAGACTAGATAATAAGGTAGCAATCGTAATCGGAGCAGCAGGTGGTATTGGTCTAGCCTGTGCCGAACTATTGGCTGCCAGCGGGTCAAAGGTGGCTTTAGTGGATTGTCGACCAGACCATCTGGCAGAAGCCACCAAAAATGTGCAAGAGAAAAGCATTGCTAAGGGTTATCAGCTAGATGTAACCGATATACCCGCAATTGCTCCTACAGTCAGCCGCATAAGGCAGGACCTAGGTGAAGTGGACATTCTTGTCTGTAGTGCTGGAACTAACATTCCCAAGCTGGCTCAAGAGGTCACTGAGGCTGACTGGGATACTATCCTCTCAATCAATACCAAGGGACTATTTTTTTGCAATCAGGCGGTAGCAATCCAGTCGATGATACCCCGTAAGACTGGAGCTATTGTGAACATCGCCTCAATATACAGTCTCGTCGGTGGACCGAAACGGGCTCCCTATTGCGCCAGCAAGGGGGGAGTGGCTCAGCTAACCCGTGCTGAAGCCATCGATTGGGCACCATATAATATTCGCGTAAACGCAGTAGCCCCCACCTTCGTTCTAACCAATATGACCAGGGGTTACTTAAGTGACCCGGAATTCAAAGCCTATGTATTAGACAACACCCCTCTTCACCGTCTGGCAACAGTTGACGATGTAGCTGCTGCCACCTGCTTTCTAGCCAGTGATGAGGCAAAAATGATTACCGGCGTTTTACTCCCAGTAGATGGTGGGTGGACTGCTCATTGATTTAAAGCGATAGATTCGGACTAAACCTGTTATAATATAGCAAGGAAATGTCAATCGGCCATCAAATTAAGACTTAAATGGAGAGGTAGTAAGCAAGACAATCGTGGGTAAGACATTAGCCGAAAAAATATTGAGTGCTAAGTCGGGGAGTGAAGCCAAGGCGGGAGCTATCGTTATTGCCAAGGTAGATTTGGTTTTCGTTCAGGATGCTACCGGGCCATTAGCGGTGAGGCAATTCCAAGCCGCGGGATTTGAGCATCCAGCCAATTCCCTGAAAGCTGCCTTCTTCCTTGACCATGCCGCCCCCAGTCCAGGTCATGAGCTGTCCAATGACCACGTACTCCTGCGTGACTTTGCCCGGGAGACCGGCAGTTTGCTTTACGATGTTGGCCAAGGTGTCTGCCATCAAATAGTCGCTGAATCTCTGGCTAAGCCGGGTGATTTAATTGTTGGCGCTGACTCCCATACAGTAACTGCTGGGGGGCTAGGGGCTTTTGCCTCCGGGATGGGCTCCACCGACATAGCTGTTACCCTCGGACTAGGCAGAACCTGGTTCCGGGTACCGGAAAGTATTAAGGTAGCCCTTTCAGGCAGGTTCCCTGATGGTGTCTATGCCAAAGATCTTGTTCTTTACCTCATTGGGCAAATTGGAGCTGATGGCGCTACCTATAAAGCCCTTGAATTCAGCGGTGATGCCATAAGCAATATGAGTATCCCAGAACGCCTTACTATAGCTAACATGGCCGTTGAAGCTGGGGCAAAGGTCGGACTTTTCCCTGCTGATGAGGTAACAAGGGATTATCTCTCAACTCAGGGGCGGAAAAGCCACTACCAGCCACTCTTTCCTGACGATGACGCCATCTATGAACAAACCATTAATATTAGTTTGGCTGAGCTTCAGCCTACAGTAGCCAAACCCCACACCGTGGATAACATTGCTCTGGCTAGAGAACTTAAGGGGACCAAAATCCATCAGGTATTTATCGGTACCTGCACCAATGGCTGCCTGGATGACCTAGCAGTAGCAGCTAGGATTCTAAAGAGGAAGAAGATTCACCCCGAGACTAGGCTATTAATTGCCCCAGCATCACGAGGGGTGCTGATGGCAGCTATAGGGGCAGGCTATATCCAGACCCTGCTTGAAGCTGGAGCTATTATCTTGCCACCAGGATGTGGGCCCTGCCTCGGCCTGCACCAGGGAGTGCTGGGAGCTGGAGAGGCTTGCCTGTCCACAGCTAATCGAAATTTTAGGGGTAGAATGGGTAATCCCGAGGCATTTATATATCTGGGCAGCCCAGCTACGGCGGCAGCTACTGCCCTTAAGGGCGAAATTGCTGACCCTAGAGAGGTAATATAGGTGCTCACTGGCAGAGCCTTCAAGTTTGGCGATAACATCTCTACCGACGACATCATACCGGGCAGGTTGGCTCATTTGAGAAGCAATCTTCCTGAGCTGGCTAAGCATGTTATGGAGGACGCTGACCCAACCTTCGCCGCCAGAGTGAAGCCAGGAGATTTTGTAGTTGCTGGCACTAACTTCGGGCTTGGTTCCAGTCGAGAGCATGCTCCTCTGGTGATTAAGATGGCCGGGGTGAGCGCCATATTGGCTAAATCAGTAGCCCGGATATTCTTCCGTAATGCCATTAACCTTGGACTTCCAGTGCTCCTATGCGAGACTGATAGTATTAATGATGGTGATGAGTTGGAGGTAGACCTTAAAGCCGGTACTATCCGGGATATGACCACTGGCAACCAGCTCACGTTTACCAAAATCCCTGAGATAATGCTGCGTATCCTTGATGAAGGCGGGCTCTTGCCTTACATACAGAAGCACGGTGGCTTCAAACTATGACCACCGGTAACTAAAGAGGGCTAGAAGGAATACATTTTAATGGCTTACCGAATTACTCTTATCCCCGGTGACGGTGTAGGGCCTGAAGTGACCGAGGCTACCACTAGAGTCTTGGCAGCGACTGGGCTTAGTTTTCACTGGGAATTAGCCTACATGGGGAGTAGTGCTCAAAACACACTGGGCACACCACTTCCGGAATCCACGCTTGAATCTGTTAGAAGAAACAAGGTTGCTCTCAAAGGTCCGGTTACTACACCAGTAGGCTCAGGCTTTAGAAGCGTTAATGTCGCCCTGCGTAAGGAATTGGGGCTTTATGCCTGCCTGCGTCCATGTAAGACCTACCCCGGGGCGCCTTCACTCTATAAAGATGTAGACATCATTATTGTCAGAGAAAACACAGAAGACCTCTATAGCGGTATTGAGTTTGAAAGGGGAACCCCTGAGGCAGCAAGATTAATAAAGCTTATCTCAGAAACTAAAGGTGAGACGGTAAGAGAGGACTCAGGATTAAGCATGAAGGTAATCTCCGAAACGGGCAGCCGAAGAATTGTCAAATTCGCCTTTGAATACGCTCGGACCCACCACCGAAAAAAGGTAACGGCAGTACACAAAGCCAACATTATGAAATTCTCCGATGGACTATTTCTGTCGGCAGCCCGAGAGGTAGCCAAAGAATACCCTGATATTGAATTTGAAGATAGAATTGTGGATAACATGAGCATGCAACTGGTGCGAAAGCCACACCAATTTGATGTAGTGGTAGCGCCCAACCTTTACGGTGACCTGCTTTCTGACCTGTGTGCCGGCCTAATCGGGGGATTAGGACTGGCCCCCGGAGCTAACTTAAGCGACGAAATAGCTGTGTTTGAAGCCACCCATGGCAGCGCCCCCAAATATGCTGGGCTAAACAAAGTTAACCCTATGGCCATGATGCTCTCCGGCGTAATGATGCTCCGTCACCTCGGGGAAGAGAAAAGTGCTGATAGATTAGAAAAGGCAGTAGCCAAGGTTATTGCCGAAGGTAATAATGTCACCTATGACCTTAAACCAGAGGCACCCAATACCGCAGTTGGCACCTCACAGGTGGCTGACGCTGTAATAGAAAAGCTTAGCCGCCGCTAGTTCTTATCTACCGCTGCCCAACATACCCTTTTTAACTATGGCTAAACATTGTGCTATAATAAGCCTACTTTGGTTTAACAATCATTCATGCTTTCATTATGTTAAGTAGGAGCGGAGGAGATTAATGAGTAAAATATATCTCATCGATGTAACCAACCGAGATGGTGTGCAAACAGCAAAGCTTGGTTTATCCAAGCTGGAAAAGACGTTAATAAACGTTTACCTGAATGAGATGGGCGTCTTTCAGTCTGAGTTTGGCTTTCCTACCACGCGTCACGAGTCGCTTTACCTTCAGGCTAATCTGGAACTGGCTAAGATGGGAGTGTTGCACCCTATTCGCTTGGAAGGTTGGATAAGAGCCGTAGCTCAGGATGTGGAAACTGCTTTTAAGTTAGTCCCAGATATCAGGCACCTCAATCTCTCTATTTCCACATCAGACCAGATGATTAACGGCAAATTTCTGGGCAAAAAAACTAAAGAAGATATACTAATGATGATGGTGGAAGCTGTTGATGCCGCTAAATCTTACGGAGCTGAAAGTATAGGGGTAAATGCTGAGGACGCTTCACGGACAGACTTGGACTTCCTCATCAAATTCGGTTTAGCCGCCAAAGAGCACGGGGCTGACAGGCTAAGATACTGCGACACCCTTGGCTATGATAACCCCTTTACCATTTATGAAACGGTGAAAAAGCTGGCGGAGAACACAGGGATGCCAATCGAGCTTCACTGCCACAGTGACCTGGGAATGGCGGTAGCCAATTCTATCGCCGGGGCTAAAGGAGCTATAGACGGTGGGCAAGACGCTTACATTAACACCACCCTCAATGGGATTGGGGAAAGAGCAGGCAATGCTGACCTGCTGGCAGCCGTTCTGGCCATCACCAAATCAAAGGGCTTTGCCGAAGAATATCAGCTGGGGAATAAGATTGATTTATCAAAATCGTGGGAAATAGCCAAGTTCGCCAGCTACGCATTTGGAGTCCCCATCCCCATAAATCAGCCGGGCGTGGGGGCTAACGCCTTTGCCCACTCTTCCGGTATCCACGCCGATGGAGTAATAAAGGACCCGGAGACCTATGAGCTATATGGCTATCAAGAATTGGGGCGAGGCGAACCAGTACAGGTTGAAACCGGTAGAGAAATTATTACCGGGCAATATAGTGGTATATCTGGTTTTAGACATGTAATGCGTAGCATAATGGACGAGACGGAGGGCAAAATGGCAGTGCTGTTCCACGACGATAAAGAAGCCCGAGAGATTCTGGAACTGGTAAGATATGCTAATGTCGAAGCCCAGAAGCCGCTTGTCGAGGACGAACTGATGTTTATCGCCAAATATCCAGCAATTGCCAAGAAACTCCTAACCCTAAAGCCTCTAGATTACTAAAATTGACGGGCCTTAGCTCACTAACTGAAGGCAGCTATCAACTTCACTCATCATCCCAACCACCAAATACAATAGTTGACTTAATACCCGGTACGATGTATACCTGCGTTTACAGACTGTAACTATGACTACTGGTGGCTAGTTAGGCCAGAAAACACGCTTAAGAAGGCTGTCAAGAATGGGCCAGCCCCCAGGCTGGCTCTGCTCCGTCCAGGAAGTGAGCCGGGAGGTGCTGTCTCCGTGCCTGGGGGCTGATGCTAAATTCTACCAGATAACCTACTGCCCTCTTTACCTTCGGAGAAACTCGCCGTACCTGCTCACCGCCTTATTCCACTCGGCACGGGCTTCGTCAACTTCCTCCCCCAGCCTCCTTACCTCCTCCAGCTCCTCTATCATCGGTGTCCATGACGGTACAGGTTCACCCGGACTTATAGCCTCCCAACGCGGCAGGCGAGCCTTATACGCGGCGTCAGCATCCAGATACCTCTTCAACCTCTCACACGCCTCCCTCCAAAGTCGCTCTCTCGAAGCAATTTTCCAGTGTCGCCTCTAATCAGGTGAGTCGAATTTGTCCACTTTTCAACAAATCCTTTATCGTACAAACCCTCATTAACAATCACATTGAGAAAACCCATGGCGAGGGCCCCATCCGTCCCTGGCCGGAGTCCAAGCCATTTCTTCGCTCTTGAGGCAAACCACGACAACCTCGGGTCAATGGCGACAATCTTCGTACCCTTCTTCATAAGATCGATGATCCAGTGCCCAAAGACGTTGTCTGGGCATGAGGTCGGAATATTGTAGCCCCAAATTATTATGCACTCTGGAATTTTGTACTTCGGGTCGTCGTAGCGTTTTGGTAACCATTGAGCTGCATCGAGTACGCAGTAATCTCCCTGGACAGTATCCACTGCGGCGATTCTCGGGCTATAACAGGCAACTCCACTTAGGGCGAATATGACATTGGGGCTGCCGTATGCATAGGCAAGCATACATATCCAGGGTCCGATGTCCCTGCCGGTCCCCATGGAGAAGACCACACTCTCTGGACCGAATTCTTCTCGGATTTTACCCAATTCTTCCTCTACGAGATCAAAGGCCTCATCCCAAGAAATCTCCTGCCACTTGCCCTCTCCGCGCTCCCCCACCCTCTTGAGAGGACGAGGTAACCGGTCGGGATGATTAACATATTGTGTCATTGCTAGACACCTGGCGCAGAGACGCCCCTGATTCCAGGGATGATCCGGGGCACCTTCAATCTTAACCAGTTTGCCATCCTCGACGTGTGCCAGCACCCCACAGCCGCCATGGCAGCCAGGTCCGGCGGACCAAGTAGTTGTACGCACAATCTTACGATTTTCGCGTTTCATTACCCAAATCCCCACTCACTTCATAACTTGAATCAATCAATTAATGTTAACCTGACGCAATGTAACTATTCTTTATCAATCGAATCATTGCGCTGGTTCTGACATGCCTAACTAGGAATAGGTGAAAACGCCGTATATCATAGTAAAAGGCGGAATTGTTATGGCATATCACAATAGTATTAGGAGCATTTCTTAGATTCGATTATACTGCCTGGAAGCACCCACTGCAAATGCGTTCCCATAGGGCAGATTCTGCCTAAGGCTTTTGCGGTAGGTCACTAGAACGTAGTGTTACAATCGTGTAGAATATGTACTGCAGGTAACAAATGCTTGCCATGTGCAATTGGCAAAGAAAAAGGGGCTGAGCTACGAATCCCCCAGCCCCTTTTAGGCAAGTTTGGCACTCCTGGAACTGGAACAGCACTGGTTACCCTGCCTTTCTCCCGGCTGCCTCTTCCTCCCTGCAGACCTTCATCTGATGAAAAGAAGGAAGCACGATACTCCACCCAGTACCACCACATAGCATTACGTGTCCTTCAGTCTGTCATCCGAAGGCATTTTGTATCTAGACATGCCCTCAAGTGATGGCGAGTACTAAGCAGTTTGAATGTTTGGGGTAAAAAGGGCTTTGGTCGGTTGGGGGGGATAATAGCTTCGTTGCGCTAAATTGTGGGTAGTGTTATAATAAATTACTGTGTGAGTTCCTAGAATAGCAACATAGTATAGCTCCATTTCTGAGCGAGTTGGTGCGCTGGCGAAAAAGCTTAGTGGATTAATATTTACGTTAAGGAAGGCGGAAGGATGGTACAGGAGAGCTCAGCTAAGGTTAGGGTTAAAGCCATCAATCAGATTTCCTTGGCGGTTGAGGACCTACAGAAGAGTATGGAGGACTACTGGAATATCCTCGGTATTGGTCCCTGGGATGTTTATGCTTATGAAGCTCCCATGGTTCACTATTATGAATATCATGGTAAGCCAGCTTACGCCAAGACGAAGCTAGGCATAACACGGGTGGGGTCAGTGCAGCTGGAGCTAGTTGAACATGTTGACGGGGATTCTATCCAGCGAGACTTCAAAAGGGAGCACGGGGAAGGGCTCCACTACTTAAACTTCTTGGTTGATGATGTGGATGAGACTGTAGCCATACTGGCTAAGGAAGGTTTTCCTAGTGTGCAGGGTGGGCACTTCGGCGATACCGGTAACTATAGTGACATTAATATAAAACTCCTCCATACTGTCTGGGAGGTAGTTCATAAAGCTGATAATCTATGGGTAGTGCCCAAACGCTATCCCTAAAGGGGGTGGAATTTCTTAGCGCTTTACTAGCTTGACTACGAGAGCCGTCAGGGCTTTGTTCTTCTAATTTTTGATTATATGCGGAACCATATATACTTCTTATAGGGGAGAAAGCATCCACAAAGAAGAGGCTGTGAGAGAAAAGCTTGGAGCTAAAGATAATAGTGATCTTGGGAAATGTGAGGTGAGGTCATGGGAAAGAGCAGAATAGGTATTCTTACTGGTGGTGGAGACTGTGCTGGTCTGAACCCTGCCATCAAGTGGGCGCTTAAGACAGC